>Ga0315545_1000115_pt1 | contig 83361 bp, 52 predicted proteins | sample SalMarSW160210MG_FD_203096 | JGI IMG/M metagenome (GOLD analysis project Ga0315545, IMG submission 203096) | Salt marsh sediment microbial communities from the Plum Island Ecosystem LTER, Massachusetts, United States - Salt Marsh Sediment SW1602-10 ... | reverse complement strand
GGAAAGACTACCACTTTCGCTTGGCTCACGGATTTCCATCTCAAGGCAAACAACGTGGCGACTATTGCCGAGAAAGGAGGCCGAGTCAGATCAAAAATTGAGAATCAAGGTTTCAACATCCAAAAAACAGCGGCTTGAACCTGGAGCATGCCTACAGCATCCACCCGGACAATATGAAGGCTTTCTACTACCTGGTGCAGATCGCTCACATCTTTCTGCAACTGCTCGAGTTCGGCAGCCTCCTCAAGCATCTCGCCCAAGCCTATGACGCCACCCCCATCCAACTCTTCGGCAGCCTAAAGAATCCCGCCAAGGCGGGACTCGACCACGCCGAAGGCGTGGCTGGATTGCTTCCGCTATTTCCGCATCCCAGCCGACGCCTTCGATCCCCTACTGGTCCCGCCTTCGGCGGGATCAGATCCGCCTCGATACTTCCTGAGTCTTGCGCTGGGGCATGCTCCAGGCCTCTCCGCAAGCCGCTGATACTATAACCGCTGCACGCCAGCGTTACGACCCCCTACGCTCTCCGACCGCCCACACCCCCGCTCCGCCTCTCAAATGCCTTCCCGCCTCGCCCATCGCTGGCCTGTTCCCCAGAGCTGAGCCGCCGGCTTTCTCGTTGACGTGACCTTTCAGGGAGAGTACCGTTCCTGTCGGACAACGACGGCGCCGGGAGGAAGCGGGCACGATTTGCAATCGTCTGAGGCAGGTGCGAAGCCGATGGGATGAAGGAGATTGTCAGGGACTCAAGGATTGAATACTGTGATCTATGGTCACACCAGCCCCGCCTTCTGGCGGGGATAAGAGAACGGTCCAGGTTCTTATTCTTTTGGTGCGTGAGGGTAGACAAAACCAGACTTGCACAGCGATTTCGCGGGGGGGTTTTCGATGCTGCTGCGGACCTCCACAGCTTTTGCGGCGCTTGTGGTTGCCACCAGTTCTCACGCAACGGTTGCCTTGAGGGTGGGCCGTGCAACCCAGCAGTTCGTCATCCACATTGGCAAGTAGAGGGGAGAACGTCATGAGCATCTATCAACGGCTTTGGATCGCGGTTGTGGTTTCTCTGATCTCAGGTGCAGCGCAGAGGGCTTCCGAGGCGCAATCCGCCGCTTCGCTGCCCGCAGGCGTGAAAGCGGTGTGGGACCTGGGAAAGGCGTATCGCGAAACCACTCCCACGCGTGAACGCATCTGCGTAAACGGCCTGTGGCGCTGGCAGCCGGCCGAGACGAAGGCCGACCGGGTGCCCACCGACAGGTGGGGCTATTTCAAGGTCCCGGGCGCCTGGCCGGGAATCACCGACTACATGCAGAAAGAGTGCCAGACGGTTCACGCCCATCCGAGCTGGAAGCACCAAAATCTACGCAGCATCACTGCGGCCTGGTATCAACGGGAGATCACGGTTCCCAGGCAATGGACCGGCCGGCGTATCACCATCCACGCGGAGTACCTGAATTCCTACGCGGGTGTCTCCGTGGATGGCAGGCACGTGGGCGACATGGTTTTCCCGGGCGGAGAGCTCGACATCACGGACGTTTGCCGCCCGGGCCGCACGCACATTCTCAGTATGCTTGTTGTGGCCATGCCGCTGAAGGGCGTCATGCTCTCCTACACCGACACCGCCTCCGCCAGAGAGCTGAAGGGCACGGTGGCGCGGCGCGGCCTGTGCGGCGACGTTTACTTAGCAAGCACGCCGCCCGGGCCGCGGATCGCCGACGTGAAGGTGGACACCTCGGTGCGCAAGTGGGAGATCACGTTCGACGCCTCGCTGGACGACCTCGCTACGGAAGCACAGTACGCCCTTCATGCCCAGATCACCGACAATGGCCGCAGCGTCGAGCAGTTCACAAGCAAGCCCTTCCAAGGGAGCGACCTCAAGGATCGCCGCATCGCATTCACCGAGAACTGGAAACCCGAGAAACTCTGGGACGTCCATACGCCTCAAAACTCGTACCACCTCAATCTCTCGCTACTGGGTGCCGGGGGCGAAGTGCTGGACGCCGCCCACGGCGTGCGATTCGGGTTCCGCGAGTTCTGGATTGTCGGCCGGGACTTCTTCCTCAACGGCACCCGCATCTTTCTCTCCGCGGTGCCGCTTGACAATGCCCAGGTTGGCGCCGCACTGGCCAATTACCAGGCCGCCCGCGAGAGCCTGGAGCGCCTCAAGAGTTTTGGAATCAACTTCGTCTACACGCACAACTACGGCTGTCTGCCGGGCTCCCATCTGAGCTTCGCGGAGGTCTTGAGGGCCGCGGATGACGTGGGGGTGCTCGTATCCTTTTCCCAGCCGCATTTCAGCCACTACGATTGGCAGGCGCCCGACGCTGATCGGAACAACGGCTATGCCCGCCACGCGGAGTTCTACGTGCGCGTGGCCCAGAACCACCCGTCGGTCGTGTTCTACTCGATGAGCCATAACGCGACCGGGTACAGCGAGGACATGAACCCCGACATGATTGACGGCATCCAGAACCCTCGCGACACGTGGTCTCTGAGGAACTCCAAGCGCGCCCTGCGAGCGGAAGCGATCGTGAGAAGCCTGGACCCAAGCCGCATTGTTTATCATCACGCTTCGGGCAACCTGGGCTCGATGCACGCGATCAATTTCTACCCGAACTTCGCCCCGATCCAGGAGATGTCCGACTGGTTCGAGCACTGGGCAACGGTGGGCGTGAAGCCGGTTTTCACCTGCGAGTACAGCGTGCCGTTTCCCTGGGACTGGACGATGTACCGGGGGTGGTACAAAGGGCAGCGTGAATTTGGCAGCGCCAGGGTGCCGTGGGAGTTCTGCCTCGCGGAATGGAATTCGCAGTTCCTCGGGGACCGGGCCTTCCGGATCAGCGAGATGGAGAAGAGAAACCTGCGCTGGGAGGCCAGGCAGTTCCGGGCCGGCAACCGCTGGCACCGTTGGGACTATCCTTACCCTGTAGGTTCGAGCATCTTCGCCGAACGGCAGCCTGTATATGCAATGTACTTCACCGACAACTGGCGTGCTTTTCGCACGTGGGGGATCTCGGCGAACTCCCCGTGGGGCCACGGGCACTACTGGAGGCTGCGAGATGGCGTTGACAAGAGCCGCAAGGAGTTCCAGGTTGACTGGCAAAACCTTCAGCGGCCGGGGTTCAGTCCGGACTACATCGAGCAGCGTTACGAACGCATGGACCTGGCCTTCGAGCGCTCCGACTGGACCGCTACGGCTGCCGCCCAGGCGCTGATCCGCAACAACCGGCCCCTTTTGGCGTACATCGCTGGCAAGCCCGCTCGATTCACCAGCAAGGACCATAACTTCTATCCGGGCGAGGCGGTCGAGAAACAGATCATCGTCATCAATAACTCCCGCGAAACCGTGACGTGCGAATGCGAGTGGTCGTTTGGGCTGCCCCAGGCCGTCACCGGCAAGAAGGAAGTCACGGTGGCGACGGGCGAACAGGAACGCATCCCGCTGCGCTTCGAGATGCCGGCCGCGCTGGCCCCCGGCAAGTACGAACTCAGCATGGCCGTGACATTCAGCAATGGCGAGTCCCAGACGGACTCCTTCTCGATCGAGGTCATGCCGCGCCCACAGGCTGTCCAGGTGGCCGCGAAGGTCGCGGTGTTCGACCCCAAAGGTGAGACGGGGAAACTATTGAACGGGATGGGGGTCCAATGCCAGCCCGTCGATGCGAACGCCGATCTGTCGGCATACGAGATCCTCATTGTGGGGAAGGCCGCCCTGTCGGTTGACGCTCCGGCGCCCGACATCAGCCGCGTACGCGACGGTCTGAAGGTGCTTATGTTCGAACAGACACCGGACGTTCTGGAGAAGCGATTTGGCTTCCGGGTTGCGGAGTACGGATTGCGGTGGGTCTTCAAGCGTGTGCCCGATCATCCGCTATTGGCGGGGATGGCTGAGGAGCACCTGCGAAACTGGCGTGGCGAGGCGACGATCCTTCCGTCGCGGCTCAAGTACGAAATGCGGCCCCGTTACGGTCCGACTGTCCAGTGGTGCGGCATCCCTGTCACGCGGTTGTGGCGCTGCGGCAACCGAGGCAACGTCTCCTCCATTCTCATCGAGAAGCCCGCACGCGGCGATTTCCTGCCCATTCTCGACGGTGGCTTCAGCCTGCAGTACAGCCCACTCATGGAGTACCGTGAGGGCAAAGGAATGGTGCTGTTCTGCCAGATGGACGTGACCGGGCGGACCGAGACCGACCCGGCGGCGGAGACGCTCACGCGCAACATACTCCGGTATGTGTCGGTCTGGAAGCCGGCTCCGAACCGGAATGCCGTGTATGTCGGCGATGCTCTTGGAAAGAAGCATCTGGAATTCGCAGGCATCTCCCTGGGCACTTACGATGACGGGAAGCTCTCTGCCGGCCAAGTCCTCGTGGTGGCATCCGGTGGCCGGGAGGAGCTTGCTGGAAATGCGGCCGCCATTGCCGAGTTCCTGAGAGCGGGCGGTAACCTGCTGGCCCTCGGGCTCGACGAGAAGGAAGCGAACGGGTTCTTGCCCTTCGAGGTCCGCATGAAGAAACAGGAACACATTGCGGCCTTCTTCGAGCCGTTTCGCGCGAACTCTCTGCTGGCGGGAGTGGGGCCTGCGGATGTTCACAATCGCGACCCGCGGGAATTGCCCCTCGTGTCCGGTGGCGCCGCGGTCATCGGCGGTGGCGTGCTGGCCAGGGCGCAGAACGCGAACGTCGTCTTTTGCCAACTCGCACCCTGGCAGTTTGACAGCAGCAAGCAGTCAAATCTCAGGCTGACCCACCGGCGAGCGTCCTTCCTCCTTTCACGCTTGCTGTCCAACATGGGTGTGGCCGGGTCAACGCCTCTTCTGGAGCGCTTCCACAGCCCCGTGGACACGTCCACGGCCGAGAAGCGCTGGCTCCACGGCCTCTACATGGATGCACCGGAAGAGTGGGACGACCCGTACCGGTTCTTCCGCTGGTAGGCCGGCCTGTCGGACTGCCGCCTCTCAATGACCTGGAGTAGTCTCTTGTACTCCTCCATCGTCAGGAACGATGGCTCACTTCCTCGGCAGCGTGACGTGGATATGAGGGACGCCTGATCGCTCCTGACCAAGCCCTCGCGATAGGCGAACTTGAAGAAGGACCTGATCGTCGAGAGCCTTCGCCCCCGGGAAGAGGCGGAGTTCTTCCGTTTGAACCCTTTCTCTGCAAGGAAGGCCAGGAACTCACGTATCATTGAAACCGTCACATCTCCAGGGACGATCCCTTTTCCATGACGGCTCTCCAAAAACGCGATGAACTTGGCCATATCATCCGCATACGCCTTTAGCGTCGCTTGCGTGGCGTTCCTCGGCTGTCCAGAGAAGGCGTGGGTGACTCTCGACAGCCAGCTTCACTAAACCTTGTGAAACTGGGACAGGCTCTACCACCTTCATCTGTTGGGAGCTGCCGAATCGATCAAGGAGTTCATCGAGTGCGCGGACGATATCGAGAATGGAGCAGCTCCCGAAATGGCGGGGTCTGTACGCGGTGAACGCAGGTTTGCCGAATCATCAAAACCAGGCCTATTGGGTGGACCTCGACATCGAATCTGCTTCTATGACGCGAAAGAAGTTGTCGCAGATTTACATGCTCATCGCACGCATTATCGTCCATGTTTTGGGTGATCCAAGAAAGGAGAGAAGGCTGAGGGTTAAAGCACCGGGCAAAAAAAGATGAATAGGCCTCGGACAATCCTGCCCATTTTGCCAGCAAAAGATACGTGACAGAATTTGCGAATCGGGGCACTCGGGCAGATGAAATTTCGCTTGTCCTGAACAGCGCGTTACCCCGGGGAATCGCCACTGCGACTTCCGGGTATACCATCCTCTGGCACGGGGTTGCCGGCCCACCTGGCGTGCCGGAGAGGAACAACTGTCGATCCAGATTGGATCGCGTAGGCCCGGGTCAGTTGGCCGCCGAACAGCGCGACCAAAGACACGTAGTACACCCAGACAAGAAAAACCACCAGCGATCCCGCGGCGCCGTACGCGGAACCAATTCCCCTGTACACCAGGTACTTCCCGAGGAGCAGTTTCCCGATCGCCAGCAGAATGGCGGTGACCAATGCGCCTGCCCATACGTCTTTCCATGCAATCCTCACGTCTGGCAGGACCTTGAAGATCATGGCGAAGAGCACAGTGAACAGCAGTATCGGCACAACGAGATTCCCTACAACCCAGATATTCACCGTGCCCGGGAAAATCATCGTCAGGACGGCAGTCAGGATGACTGATGCCAAAAGCAGCAAACCGATGGTCGCCACCACAGCGAGTGACAGCAGTCGCTTACGCAGCAGGAACCAGGTAGCGCGCCCCGGCCTGGCGCGAATCCCCCACATCCTGTTCAAGGAAAGCTGCAACTGAGCGAAGACGACCGTTGTCCAGAAGACCGACGTGAAGGCACTGATTGCTGCTGAAATCACGCCAGCGGTTCGATTCTCAGAGGCGTACGCGACCACTGACTTGATCGCCTCACTGGTCTCCGGACCGATAAGCGTTTGAACATTTTTGATGAAATTTGCCTGCGCATCCTCACCCAGGAAGCCGGTCACGGAGACGAAAATAACGAGAAGCGGCGCCAACGACAAGACAGAGTAAAACGCCAGCGCCGCGGCCCGCATGAAGGCATCGTCCTCGTAGAACTTTTTTCCCGCCGTTTTAATGATGTGGACGGTTCCTTCGAGTCGCATGATTCTCTTTGGTGGAACGGAAGCCCGCGCTGCATGAGGAGCGAGCTGGTAGCCCGCGCCTCCGGCGCCCCCTCGGTGTCTACTTCTTCGGCCGGCTTGCTCCCGGCGACCTCTCCTGCTGCTTCTTGATAACTTCGAGGAGCGACTCGATGACGATGCTTTGCGGCGTCACGTTCAACCTGTCAAACAGCGCTCCGGGGTCCTTGAGCGTTTGCTTTGGCTTGGTGATCACATCTATGGGTATCTTAATCACATCGGTGGTCTTCTTAATCACCGCCCCCGGGATTTTCAAAAGAGAGTCTGGCCTCTTGAGCAGTTCGATGGGGAGCGTGATCACGTCCGTGGTGACCTGGACGCCCTGGCGCAGAAGCCCGGTGGTAATTCTCTCCAACGCCGTCCCAAGTTTCACCTCGCCGAGAACTGGCGACAGGCGCGTGCCACGAATGGGGATTTCCATCCGGGCTCTTTCCTTCGCCAGCAGCTTTGCGTAGGTATCCAACGGCCCCCTGAAGCCAAAGCCCTTGAGCAGAGCCGCTCCCACCGGCACCGAAACCCACATTTCCAGCGTGTCGTCAAAGCCTACCGAGCCGCGAAACTTCAGGTCAAAGTCCTTGCCGAAGGTGATCGCGAAGTTCTCGTACGAGACCTTGCCATCCTTCATGACAAAGTCGGCGCCCGTGAAGGAGACTTTGGTGCTTGTCCTGGCGAGAAGGCCGCTCAGTTGCACAAGGTTCGCAAGGATGCCATCGGGCTTGAGGTTGAGGTTACTGATGTCCAGGTGTCCGCTTCCGGAGCTGGCTCTGACGATTTGTTTGCCCAGAGGCAAACTCACGTCTGTCAAAGACAACGACAACTCGCCGTCGAGGCTGGCGACCTGCCCGAATATAGGGTTGATCCGGCTCAGAAACATTTCCCCCATCTCGGGAGTGATCCGCACCCTGTCGATCAGTTGGGTCTTGGCCTCCATCTGGAACGTGGGCGTGTCTCCCACGAAGTTGACGGCGCCGCTAAGGTTGAGCGTCCCGCCGGAAGCCGGAATAGAGATCCCTTCGAGGAGGAGCTGACCGTCCGCAAACATTGGTTGGAGGCTTGTCGGTCGCCCTAACTCGAAGCCGACGACCTGCCCGGACGCCCAGTCCACGCGGATGTTGTTTGTGGCAAGGCCGCGGAAGACGGGCTGCACCTTCGGCTGATTGGCAGGTCCGGTGATCCTTAGCTCGCTCTCGGTCGTGCCGGCGAGTGCGAGTCCCGTCTGGCTCTGCAGCTTCGGCGCCAGCTCAGCCAGCAGAGCCATCAAGTGGCCCCAGGAGCCCCGGTAGTCGCCGGAAAGGTCGAGCACTCGGTCCGTCTTGAGCTTCTCGATCTTGCCGGAGAGGTTGAGCGAAAGCGGCTGGGAGGCAAGCGCCAGCGTTTCCAGCGTGAGAATTTCGTTTCCCAAATCAACGATTGCCCCGTGCTCCAACTGAACCTTCCCCTGTCGGATGACCTTCTGGCCGGAGCCGACTTTCAAATCGTCAATCATGGCTGTGCCGGTGGCGCTGATCAAGCCTTCGTTTGTGGCAGCCCGACCGTTCCAGGAAAAGGACCCCGCGATGGCAGGTGGCTTTTCCCAATCCGCGAACGGCTGGAGGAAGGCGAGCAGCCTGGATAGATCGGTAGAAAGCGCAAACGTTCCCTCGACGCTGGGTTTCTCGGTGAACCGAGCCGTCGCTTCTGTCACAGAAAGCCGCAGCAGTTCCTCGCCGTCCACCTTGAACTCCGCAGCGGCGAGGCTTTTGTCTTTCGCTGAGAATTTCAGGTCCGACCAGCTCAGGGCGATGCTTTTTTCGGCCAGTGGCTGCTTGTTGAGGAGGGACCGAGCGAGCGTCGCCTTGCCCACCGACGCGATCGGCGAGTCCGGGGACTCACGGCCTATCGACGCTTCAAGCTGGAGCGAGCCGACGCTGAGCCTGTCTCGCTTCTCCGCTTTCCCCCCCAGTATGGCGAGGAAGTCGCTGCTCGTCAGCTCGACGTCACCGTTGAACTTTCTCTGTTCGGGTAGATACGCGCCACGGGAGTTGAACACGAGTTGCTCGGTTGCGAATTGGCTTTCTTTCGTTTTGACAGAAAGGCCGGAAGCATTTCCATTGGCCTCGAATGAAACAATCGAGTCCGCCCGTCGCACTTCGGCGGTCAGCTCCACACGCCCGGACATATCAGGGAGCTGAGCCAGGTCCGCGTTGAGCCGCAGGTCCATCTTTTTCGGGCTGCCCTGGCCGTGCAGGGTGGCGAAATCCGACTCCAGTCTCGCTGTTTGGACCTGAAGCCCCTCCTTTTCCACGAGTTTCGCGTCGACGTCCACCGTGATCGGCTTATATTGGAAAGTCTTTCGTTTGTTGGTTTCTCGGTCAGTCTGAACGGCTGAGAGGTCCGTCAGGCGGAGCGAACCTTCCACGCGAGGCTCAGTACCTCCTTCCACGGACAGCCGGTCCACGTGAATTTTGCCGCTGGTGAGTTGCAGGTTCTCGCGGACCTTCAAGACGGCCGGAATCGCCTCCCCGAGACGCGCTACGTCCACCTGCCCGCTGGCTCGCAGAGAAAGGTTCGGTAGCTCAACCGCCTTCCCCTCCAATACTGCTGCCAGCACGTCGTCGAAAACCACGGGGGGCCTCTGTTGCGATTTCCGGTACGCGAGGTTTGTCGCCAGTTGGACACCTTCGCCGGTGAGACTCAGGTCCCCGGCAACCCTCTTGAGCGCAAAGGATCCAAACTCCACATCAACTTTGCCCTTCGAGTCGAGACTGACGGGGCGGACCTGCTTTTCGGCAGCTTGTTGTAACGAGAACTCTTGCAAACCCGTCTCGAACTGGAGAGCGACCTTCCCAGGCCGCAGCGTCGCGTCGAGGTTCAGCTTCACGCGCCCCGTGGCTTTGGTCCTGCCCGTTGCCAGGGAAACGATCGGGCCCAGCTCCACCTCCTTCGGAGTGCGGACCTTCACGGTGCCCGAGGCGCCGCTGGGACCCAGCTTGCCCCTACTGGCCAGGTCGCGCAGGCGCATCTCCACGCTGCACACTCCCCCTTCTTCCAGGGCAACCTGGAGTTCCCCTGTGACGTGACTGAGCGAATCGACGGCAAGCGTGCACCGCAGATTGCGGAAGGTCAATTTCTGCCCACTGTGCCGTAGCACGCGGACACTCCCGTTGCGCACCGAGATCGTTCCTTGGGGTGCAGGCAGAGGCTTTTCCGGCCTGGGCCTCTTGGGTCTCGGTTTGGCTGGCATTGGCTTTGTGGGCTTGCGCTTCACCCTTTTCGGTCTCAGCGCTTCGAGAAAGGAGAAAGACCCGTCCCGCTGTTCGTGAAGTAGGAGGGTCGGCGATTCAACGATCACCTGCTGGAACCGTTCCTTCTGCGTTATTGCTCGCCATGCTCCGATTTCCACCACAATCCGATTAACTTTCAGGACCTCCTTGTTGGAGGGGTCCAGAAGACGTACGCCTCTCATCTCGATCGGCCCAAACCAGGAGAGGGACAAATCATCAACATCAGCTCTGCCTTGAATACTGCGGTTGACCAAAGAGAGGATCAAGGACGTCCCGGCCCTCGTGGACAAGAGCCATGGCGCAAAGACGACGAGAAGGATCAGGACGGATGTCGTGATTAGAATTCGCTTCCGCCAGCGGCGCCGCTTGCGGGGCAGTTTGCCAATCTCGGGTTCGGGTACCTCAGGTTTGTGCTCCTGGGCTTGGCTCCGCGATATGTCTTCCTGCTTTTGCATCCCCCTTACTCCGGCCGTCTGCGATCCGTGTAGATCACTCAGTCTTCTCCTTCCCGGATGTATCCGGCCGTGCGGCACGCCATGAATCGGGTCATTGGCGCCGCCGGGCCCATGCACAGACACGGATCGGTCGTCAGCCCGTACAGGTGAGCAGCTACCTGCTCGATCAGGCCATCATTCCACTATGATAATAGACTACAAGGCAGCACTTGCCAACTACTCGATCTCGCCCGGCCGTGGTGAGGATCTTCTCGGATGTATTGCTTCGCTTGTAGGAAAATGTCTCGCCGCCAAATTGCCTCTCTCTCAAAACGGGCCTAATGAATTTATTCACAATAACATGAACATCTTTCTTCACATCGCGCCTCTCAATACATAAACTTAAGGCATGATGTCTGATGAAATGCTGAGAAGCAAGTACAATTTGCTGGTGCCAGCCCTCGATGAAAGAAGCCTGCGACTTTGCGCGGCGGCTGACGCTTACGCTGCCGGATATGGCGGCGTCAGTCAAGTTTCGCGAGCCGCCGGTTTTTCTCGGACTACCATTCATGCCGGCATTCGTGAACTTGAGGAGTTGTGGTCTGGCCCTGCGCCGAAACCCGGGATACAGTGCATCGGTGATAGCGACTACCGAATCGGCAAAGGGGCTATCGAGCTTGGCAATAGGATCCTTTCTGGAATGCGGCCTCAGAAAGTGGAAGGGATAAAAGTGGGAGTCAAGTTCAGCAAGCTTCACATCGTTCACGCGACCGGCTGGGGAGCGGGGGATAAGCCTTATGTTGTTCCCGACGGGACACCAATCGGCAGGTACATAATCCATTACGAAGATGCGGGCACCGTCGAGGTCCCCATCGAATATGGCGTTCACGTCAGGGACTGGTGGGCACGCGAAGGCGATTCATCGAAGGTATCGGAAGGAAAGGTGGCCTGGACAGGCAAAACCGAGTACGCATGGGACCACAGCCGAGCGACGACCCGTCTCTACTCCATGACATGAGAGAATCCACATCCTGATAAGGGTGTGACAACAATTGACTACGTCTCCACCGGCACGATTTGTGCGCCTTTTGTCGTGGCGATGACGGCCGAAACGGGAGGTCCACCAGCCGCCACCAAAGCGAAACCGGGGGAATATATCCCCCCGGATTACGAAGGATATTTTCCGGATGATCCTGAAGGCGGAAGGAAACTTGATGCGTTGGGCGAGTCCGGAATATTTCAGTCCACGCTTCCGGACGAAGAAATCCTGGAGATCGTCCGTAAGGGCTTTCGGAGGACGACTAATCGCTGGATTCTGCGTGCGCTGGGGAATCGGTATATTTGGGGCAAGTATCCTCAGAATCCGAAAGCTATCGAAATCATGTATCACGCCACGGGCGGGCCGGATATGTCTAATGCCGTCTATTTTGGCCTTTCAGTGGTCATAGACAAATCACCCTCCATTCTGAGGACGCTCGTGGATATATGTATGCGGAGCGATGACCCTAACGTTTTGAGCCGCGTCGCCTGGGGGGCGAAATCACAGCGGGGCGAAATTCTCCCTTACATGGCGCCTTATCTCAATTCAGCCGATGAAGCGACTCAGGAAAAGGCTCGCATTGTCGAAAAGATTCTCAAGGGCGAGCTCAAGGCCTTCGCATGGGCTACAGAAAAAGCGAGGGTGAGGGCGGAGGCGAAGTTCACGGACAAGCTGCTGGAAATCAAGGAGAAGCTCCTTCACGGCGACTCCGTGACGAGGAGAGAAGTCCTCGAGCTGATCGGTAGGAATGCCATAACACTCATTATGGACGACTCGTTCATCGAGGCGTGGAAAGCGTGCGCAGCGGACCCCGACGCCAGAATCCGCAATGAGGTTGCCAGGACTTTTGGCGGACACTGGATATGGAGTGCCCCGGAGCAGAAGCCCGAAGCGATAGACCTGATCCTCCAGCTCTCCAAAGACGAAGTGCGGGAGGTGCGCTATAACTCAGTCTATTTCGGGCTTTCGACTGTGCGAGACAAGAGCGAAGCGGTTGTCAAGCGGCTTCTGGAAATCGCCATGGAGGATCGCGAGTGGAATATGTTTTCCCGTATCCAATGGGGGCTACGAGGCAGTAGGGACTTAGCAGCCAAGATTCTTGAGGGTTACATGGATCAATATAAAACCGATCATAAACTGGCATCAGCCGCATTCAGCATCTACAAAGACATTGTCGGCAAACCGGCTCCTCATCCGGAGCGGTTTCAGGTTGTTTACGTCCAAGGGCAGGTCAACAAACCGGGGCAATTCTCATTCTCTGGTGAAGAGAAGATGACGCTCTATCGCGCCATCATGAAGGCTGGGGGCTTCACCCATATCGCCAGGAAGAAAGTCATGCTCATCACGACCGATGATGCGGGGAAGGAGAAAAGGATGGAGGTTGATGTGTCCGAGATCTTGAAGATACCGGAGCTTGATCCTCCACTCAAAGCTGGCGATATTATTTTTGTCCCGGAAAGCATCCCCTGAGTTCAAGGCATCCCTGAAAGTTCCTGGTTATCCGGCGGGGGGGGACCTGCGGGTGTGCCGGTATTTACGGGGGAAGCAGAGCATGCTCAGCGGCCGCCTCTTGTGGCATCCCGCCTCCGGCGGGACCCGTGAACGATCATGGGCAAGATGCCCATGCCACGGCCCGCTGAATCGAGAGGGGGGAACGGGACCCCATAGCGAAGTCGGATGATAAGGATTTGTCCCCGCTGAAGATACCTTCCACATTATCCGCATCGGCTTTCGCCGGATAGCTCACGTACTTGGGCAAGTTGTGCCGTCGCCGGACTCCTCCCTCACTTGACCTGCTTCACGATTTCCAGAAACTCGTCGGCGCCTTTGAAGCCGGAGAATCGCAGGCTCTCCATTTCCTTCCCGTCCGAGCCGATGAAAACGACGGTTGGCGTGCCGGGAATCCCGAACTTTTTCACAAGCTCCGTCTCCCTGTCGGCATCAACCTTGATAGGGAGAAATCCTTCAAGCGCCTCGATAACCCGAGGGTCGCTGAAGGTCTCATCGTCGAGGCGCTTGCAGGCGGTGCACCGCTTCTCGAAAAAGTCCAGGACCAGCGGCTGCCCGGAAGTCATCGCTTTCTCGACCTGCTCGTAGCTCCCCTGGCGGAAAAGGCTGACGGGGCTTGGGCGCTGGCTTTTTGTCAGCCCTCCAATGGCCAGGTAAATGGCGGCGAGAACGGCGAGCAGTCCCATGAACCGCTTCATCCGGTCGGTAAAACCGCTGTCTTTCGTCAGGGTGTCGAAACCGCCCAGGAAGACTGCTGCGGCAACGAGGACGACCGCCGTCGCCATCCGATATGCCGTGCTCCCGATGACCGATGACAGGAAATATGCCGCCGCCCAGAGCATGATGAAGCCGAGAGCTTTCTTGACCCAGACCATCCACTCGCCCGCTCTCGGCAATGCGCTGGTGAAGGTGCCCGCCACAATTAGAATAAGGCCCATCCCCCAGCCGAGAGCAAACAGCATGAAGAATCCGAGCAACTTGCTGGCTTCCTTTGCAACGATAACGAGGATGCCCGCGAGAGGCGCCGTGACGCAGGGCCCCAAAACAAGCCCGCTGACTATCCCCAGGGCGAAGATGGCGAGCGTGTGTCTCTTGCCGGAGAGAGCACTCTGCAACTTTGTAACCGATTTCGGCTGGAACTGAATCGAAATAACCTCGAACATGCTCAATGCCAGAAAGACGAACAGTCCCGCAATCGGAACCAACACCCACGGGGATGCCAGCGCCGCCCTCACCTTCACCCCGCCGCTTGCGACCAGCAGACCCAACAGCGAATAAGTGATTGATAAGCCGAGGACATATACCAAGGAAGAAAGGAGGGCTGCGAGCTTTCCCTTTTGCCGGGTGCCGCCGATGATGGCCGCGGTTATGGGGATCATGGGATAAACGCAGGGCGTAAGACTAACCCCGACCCCCGCCGCGAAGGCCATGAGAATGAGCCAGATAGCTCCGCGCTTCTTCTCGGGCGGTGGCTTCTCAACTTCCTTCTTGGAGGCGGTGGCCGCAAGTCCCGGTTTCTCCTTTTCTTCTGCGGGGACGGCCTCGTGTCCGGGCAGCGCCGCGATGGTTGTCAGGTCGAATTCGATTGGCTCTGTCTGCGGCAGATAGCAGATTTCATTCGTGCAAGCCTGGTAGCCGACTTCGCCCCGCAGAACAATCGGGTCGCCCTCTTTCCCCGTGGACCTCATCCTCGCCACAACCCGCACCGAATCCTCGTACACCTGAACCGTCGCCTTTTCGTCAGAGGAGAATTGGTCGCGGATCCTTCGAGCCTCAGGGAACACATTGTCCACGTGCTTCGCGCCGACAAACTTTTCCCAATTGAACGAAATCTTGTCCTTGTAAATGTGGACACCTTCGTCCATCTCGAAGTCCACAGTCACGTCGAAGGTCGAACCGGAAGGGACCTGCCTTTCGGAGACGCTCACGGACGGTCTGACCCGATTCTGAGTAAACTGGCCGAAACCGCCTGACGGCAGCACTACGATGCAAAATAAGAATAGTGCTTTCCGTACGAAGGCTCTGGCTCTATGGGACATATTTCCTCTCCGGCTTGGTGATATTCTTCTGTGCCCGACGGAAGCTGGAACCGTACAGTTCGAAGACAGGGCTCGTAACGCCGGCATCTTGTCCCGCGTTCCGCGCGAGGGCATCCTGCATCTTCTCGAATTTTGAGATTTGGGCGGGCACTCGGAAGACCGAGCTGCCCGGAAACACAATCCTCTACCGGACCTTCCTCCCCGTTTTCAATCGCACCCCAGCGATCCCTAAAACTCGAGAGGAAGCTTCACCTTCTGTCCGGACTGTTTTGCCTTGCGGGCGAGCCGATAGGCACGATCGTATTGCCCCGCGACGATCTCCCACGAGACCACTTCATCGAGGTATCGCTTGACGTTCTCCGCGAGTTCTTTCCGAGCGTTCGGTTTGCAAGCCAACCGGATGACCTTCTGGCGAAGCATCGCCTTGGTGGTGAATAGAAGGCCGCCTTCGCTTGCCAGCGTTTGTGCTGTCAGGCCCTCCATCGGAGCGGTGGTTACGAACGGCTTGTTTGCCGCTATCACCCTCGCCAGAGTCCCCGATTGGGTCTCATCCGTCGAAGGCAGGACGATGAAATCGCATACAGCCATCACTTTGTAATAGATGTCTCCTCGTGGGACAAACTCGTAGTAGTGCGCCAGACCTTTCTTTTCCAGCAGCTCGACCTGCCCGCGATAGAGCTCGTAGTCCGCCTTGTGCGAGGGGTCTCGCATGGCCCCCGCCGCGAGAAGGTCCCACGATTCGCCGGTTCGCTCCTTGATTTCCTCGGCGATGGCTTCCCACATTGACGTCAAGATGTCCCACCGTTTGTTGGACTGAATCCATCCCACAAGCCCCGCGAAATGGTCGCCGAGATACGGTAGGTCAAGCCCCAATTCTTTCCGCAGGCGCGGAATCTCTTCCGGGGGATAACGCTTGTCCGCCCGCGCGCCGTGCGGCACGACCATGATATTACGCGGCGTTTCCCAGCCCCGTCCGAAGAAGGTCCAGTCCAGTCGCCATTTTTGATAGTGGCATTTGAACAGAACAACGTCGGCACGCTCGCAAAGCTTGTACAGGAAATCCGCCTCGAAATCTGTCAACCGCCCGTGTACGGTATGTGGCTCCACGACAACGGGCCAGTCATCTATCGCCTCCAGCAGAGCGAGAAAGCCCTCGTTTCCGTCGCCTTGTCCGCGGGGGTCTCGATACTCGTACAGCCCGTACTCGTGCTCGATGTGCACAGCGTACGGCTCCAACTTCTCAATTTTCTCTGCGACAGGCTTCCACCAGTCGTTCCGGGACATGTCAATGATGGGAAAAACGTCCTCCCCGCCCCCGCCCCCGTCGGTGTGGCTTATCACGCAGACCCTTCGGTCCGGATGATGCTTCCGGACAAACTCCCTCGCTTCCTCGCAGAACGTCGCGATGCCGCACAACCTCGGCGGATAGCTGGAGATCATCACAATCGGCTTGTTACTCATAGCGTCTCATCCATTTCCTTTTGGTTTTTGCCCGAAAGTTACAATCTCTATTTATGATAGCATGTTTGCACGCGGGGGTAAACCCGCAATTGGCCCCGGGTTGCGGCTATATCTGGCTGGCAAGGAAAGGAGGGAGAGAGAGCTTAACGCGAAGGCGCAGACGGGGAGTCAACAACAAAAGCGGCAGACCTGCTCTCCGCGGCCTTTGCGGGCTCTGCGATGAGTTCATCTCGCCCTGAAGCTGAGGATTATGCTGTGCGGCAGCGGTACATTCTGCTTGGCCGGCGTTTTAATGTGGCCTATGATTCCGGCATAGTAAACTGGGCGGGCGAACGACGAGTGTGCGTGGAGCTGTCAAAGCGCCTGGTGACTGATTCGAACCGCGGATAAGGAGAGGTCAGATGTGTGAGTTCTGTGCCAAACATGGCGAGGGGAAAAAGTGGTATCTCAACGTCAGGAATTATTCCCTCGATCTTCTCAGCGATTTAAGGCGGCGAAAGTTCATTCGGGAGTTCATGACGAAGACAATCGCTGAGGGCGAGAGACAGGTGTCGCGGCTGGAGGCGCTGCTCGCTCGGGGCAAAAACATCCCGCGTTTCATCAAGAGGTTCCTGGTGTGGCGGACCAAGCCCGTGCATTACGGTCAGGTCGTTCCTCTGGAGGACGTGGAACGCATCTTCGACATGACGACCACGATAGTCAGGGTGCCTTGCGGATGCCGGTGGGCAGCGAAACACAAAGAGGGACGGTATTGTTTTGGAATCAGCATCGGTCCACCGCACTGGTTCGAGGATATGAACATGGACTTCTTCGGTTCGCCGGAGGTCTCGCGGTTTGAACATCTCGACTTCAACGAAGCAATGGACCACATCCGTGCTTTCGATAGGAAAGGTCTTGTGCACAGCGTGTGGACTTTTCGCACGCCATTTATCGGCGCCGTCTGCAATTGCGATCGGGCGGAATGTCTGGCCATGCGAGCCACTCTGGGGCTGGGAATCCCGATGATGTTCCGGGCAGAGTACGCCGCTGAGATTGATCCGGAACGCTGCGTCGGCTGCAGGGAGTGCTTTCGCCTTTGTCAGTTCGGGGCGATCATTTTCTCGATACTGGATGGGAAATGCTTTGTTGACCAAACAAAATGTTACGGATGCGGAGTCTGCCGGAGCGCCTGCAAGCGAGATGCGATCCGCCTCGTCCCGCCGTCCGTTCGGGTCCGAAAGGTGAGCTGAGGCCTTCCAGATAGAAGCGCGGGCAATGCTGCACCGCGAGTGACCGGCGGCAGAAGCGCGGTCGGAGAATCCGGCAGAACGGGTTTATTCGGAGGAGGAAGACATGCGACTGATGACAATGAGATGCGCGATGATTTCTATTCTGGCGACGGCTTTATTGATGGCCACCGGTCGTTCGGCGGCATCGGAAAAGCCGGCGCGCACTGGTGGCATGGGCATCCTGCCCATATCTGTTCACGGGCGGGACACTCGTGCCGCGAGTTTGCGGGACACACGAATTGGGGAGGAGTTCGGTCTTCGCACACCGCGAACGTTCTCTCGATTCGCGTCTCGAAAAGAATGGATGAGGAGGGCGGCATTTGTGCGAGACCACATACTCGTCAGCACGGGGTTGTGGCCGATGCCGGAGAGGACGCCGCTCAATCCCCAAATCTTTGGGAGGATCGAGCGCGAGGGATACTCGGTCGAAAAGGTCTGTTTCGAGAGCTATCCCCGATTTTTCGTGACGGGGAATCTGTACCGGCCTCTGGGGAAAGAGGGGCCGTTCCCGGGCGTTCTTTGTCCTCACGGGCATTGGGCTCGGGGACGGCTGCACAACGACGAGACGGGATCAATTCCCGGTCGGTGCATCAACCTCGCCCGGCAGGGCTATGTCGTGTTCAGCTACGACATGGTCGGCTACAACGACTCCAGCCAGCTCAAGCATTCCTTCCATGACGAAGTATGGGGGAGCAGCCTGATGGGGCTGCAGCTCTGGGACAGCATAAGGGCTGTGGATTTCATCTCGTCTCTGCCCGAGGTGGATGCCAACCGCATAGGATGCACCGGTGCCTCCGGCGGGGGCACTCAGACCTTCATGCTGATGGCGGTGGACGACAGGATTAAAGTGGCTGCTCCGGTGTGCATGATCTCGGCGCATTTTCAGGGAGGATGTGAATGTGAGAACTCGCCCCTCCTCCGACTGGAGACCTACAACGTCGAGATCGCGTCCTTGATGGCGCCGAGGCCGCTTATCCTCGTTTGCGCCACAGGGGATTGGACGAAGAACACTCCCACCATCGAGTATCCGGACATTCGCTCCATATACAGGCTTTTCGGGGCGGAGGACAAAGTCAAATGCGTCCAGTTCGACACAGGGCACAACTACAACAGGGATTCCCGGGAAGCCGTTTATGCGTGGTTCGGGAGATGCCTGCTGGGGATCACAGACGCGGCGAAGCTGAAGGAACAGCCTTTTACCGTTGAGAAAGACGAGGACTTGCGGGTATTCACCAAGACTCATCCCCTTCCCGATGAGGCTATTAACGCCCAGCAATTGAAGAATTACCTTATCGAATCGGCAAAGAACCAGGTCGAGGATTTGAAACCAACCGACGCCGCCAGCGTGAAGAGATTTCGCAAGACCATGCTGGTGGCATTGAAGCATACCCTCGCTGCGGCGGTCCCTCCGGGAAAAGACATCGTCGTCGAAAAAGTCCGAGAGGCAGCCCACGAAGAGTTCACCGCGGTCAGGCTGCTTTTGGGAAGAAAGGGAAAGCACGAGGCGATTCCCGCGACTCTGCTTCTCCCCCGAGGCGCCTCCGTCAAGAAGGTGGCAGCCCTCATCGTACATCCGCAGGGCAAAGATGCAGTCATGCGTATGGGCGAACCTCCATCCCCTCTCGCTGCAAGGTTGCTGAAAAGCGGAACAGCGGTTATGTCCATTGATTGCTTTATGGTGGGAGAGTTGAAAACTGGCGAGCGAAAGAGGACGGAGAAGCATTGGCTGACCTATAACAGGACCGACCTCGCCCTTCGCGTGCAGGACATTCTCACTGCAATCGGTTATCTCCGCTCTCGCGATGATGTGAGGCGGGTTGAGCTCGTCGGGCTGGACGCAGCCGGGGTATGGTGTCTGCTGGCAACCGCTCTTGCTCCGGAGGTGCGGCGAGCAGCGATAGACCTCGATGGTTTTCCGGATGACAGATCAGCTTGGGAGGGAGAGTGCTTCGTTCCGGGGATACTGCGCGCGGGGAGCGGCCGAGTCGCCGCCGCGCTTTGCGTGCCCCGGAAAATCCTGTTGTACGATGCCCGGGGGAAATTCCCGACAGATTTTGTTTCCGCTGCCTACAAAGCAGCGAGGAAATCAAAGCAATTGCGCGTTGAGCAGGAAGACCTGAAGGGCGACGAAATAGCGGATTGGCTGCTTGGCCGATAGTGCTCCCTCAGTCTCGGGCGGATACCCCGCCAAGACGGGGCGGGGAAGGAGGGAAGAGAAGAGGAGATTAACGCAGAGGCGCAAAGTCACAGATGGCCTCGTGAAGAAGGACCCTGTCCTTGCCTGCCGTGGCATGGGCATCCTGCCCATGAGTCCCAGGTGCAGCTCAGTGTGGCCGCCTACGTAACGCTGGCGTCTCGCCGGCAGTCCCGAGGGTGTCTCGCCCATGACATCTGTGTAACGCTGGCGTCCCGCCGGCAGTCCCGAGGGCATCCTCGCCCATGACATCTGTGTAACGCTGGCGTCTCGCCGGCAGTCCCGAGGGTGTCTCGCCCATGACATCTGTGTAACGCTGGCGTCCCGCCGGCAGTCCCGAGGGTGTCCTCGCCCATGACATCTGTGTAACGCTGGCGTCCCGCCGGCAGTCCCGAGGGTGTCCTCGCCCATGACATCTGTGTAACGCTGGCGTCCCGCCGGCAGTCCCGAGGGCATCCTCGCCCATGACATCTGTGTAACGCTGGCGTCTCGCCGGCAGTCCCGAGGGTGTCTCGCCCTCGGCCTGGCACCCCGGGCGCCGTCCCCCTGTACGCACCCCCTCTGCGCCTTTGCGCCTCCGCGTTAATCTCCTCTTTCCTTGACAACTGACAATAAATCCGCTATAATGCCCTCAAAAATGATAGAAAAACCTAACGCAGCCAGGAGCTGCAAATCATGACCCATTCCAGTATGCCTTCTCGTCGAGAAACTACTGGAAAATACTGGAATTTTAAGCCCTTTTTGGGGTTAAAGCACCTTCAGCAATTCCTTCTGCCGCAGCCGATTGCGTTCAGATTTATCGCACTTTTTGTGCTCAGAAACGCCCCCAATGCCTCTTCCGACGTCCCCGCCGCGACTCTATTTGACTCGCGTTTGACATGCCACCGTACGCTTCCCATGGCCATAGGCTTTGCCCGGGCCGAGCGCCAACCCAACAACCCAAAGTCTTCTCCACTGCGTCCGCTCCACCACCGAGGACCTTTGGGTTTAATGCCGAACCCGTTCTACCGCCCACATCTTGCGCGCGATTCTTTCCCACCTGCTTTGCGTCTTCGCCACTTTGCGAGAAATAGCTCCCCCGTCCTTTTTCCCTCGCCAGGACGCCAAGCGTCCTATGTATCCTATTTTTCACCTGCGATTCATCACTCCCGGTTCTGCAGCGCGCCACAAACAAACCAAAGCCAACCTCTCTACCACCTAAACACAGCCACACCCACTACCGCTTCACGTTTGACAGAGCCGCTCGTTTGTGGTTTATTCTTGTGTGGTCTTCTGGCAAGAGGTCACATTTTGAGATTCCCGGGGGACCGCTGTTATGAATGGGATCGAAAAAATGGGGAGCGCCCAACTGTGAAAGGGGGCTTGAGATGACGCGCCGGGTCTATTGTCTTACTGCAACTTCTGTTCTATTTCTTATTTATCCCTTCGCATCATGGTCAGCCCTCGTCATCACGAGTCCATCGTCGCTGCCGGATGCCGTCAAGGGCGAGTTTTACACGTTCCAACTGGAGGCGGAAGGGGCGGTGGGCGATGTGATGTGGGAGATCGAGACTGGCGAGATGGAGTACGTGGAGGTCGAGACGCCGCACCATTTCGCCGACACGTCGAACGCGGTGCGAGTGATTGATTGTCGCGGCCATGGTGGAAGGGCGAAAGTGAGCCTGCCGTTTTTGTTCCCATTTTACGGAAAGCAATATCGAACGCCCCGGATCGACCGCGCGGGCTACCTGAGTCCACCAGACATTTGGTGGGAGTTCTCCTCCATAGACTCGTTAAAGCGATCGGCCGTTATTACGCCTGTGGGGCGTTCCCTTTGGGGCAGCTCAGAACTGGGCGACGGCGTCTATATCGAATCCGTTCCCTGGAGATACGTAATCACTTGGAGGGGGAGGAGCCCGGAATCGGCAACGCGGGACATCAACTACCAGGCGATCATCTATCCAAGCGGAGAGATCGAATTCAACTACGGGGAGGGGAACCACGACCTGGGTGCGGTCATTGGGATTTCGGGCGGTGATGAGGAACATTACGTGATTTCCGTGAAGAACGGGGCGACCGACCTCGATAGGGCACCATCGTCTCGCTTCATGCTGTCGGAGCCGCCGCCGAAGCTGGAGCTTCATCGTGGTTTCGGCATCATATCGGGGACTCCGGAGAAGTTCGGGCTTTTCGCTTTCCGGGTACGGGCGAGCGACTCCTCGGGCGAAGCGAGCAAGGTCTTCTCGATAAGGGTCCCCGGGCTTTTCATTCACTCGCGGCGCGGCGGGGTATTCATCAGAAGAGGCGAAGCGAACCCGATCTCCTGGGCCGGGGCTGGAATCGGCGACAGGGTTACGGTCAAGCTCTACAAAGGCGGTGAGCTGCTTGAGACAATCCTCGACGACGCTCCAAACGAGGAAGGCGTGATGTGGCAGCCGCCCGACGAGTATCCGCTCTCCGATGATTATTCCGTTCTTGTGGAAGACAATAACGATCCTCCCTTCATCGCCACGAAGCCGCTGACGATATGGGACAATGACGTTCTCGTGCCGCAATGCTGCGCCACGGTTCAGGAGGGGGTTGATTTCGCGCACGAGGGGGATACGATTCTCATTGCTCCAGGGACCTACGTCGAACATCTCGTTGTGAAGAAGAAAATCACGCTCGCGGGCGCGGGTGGGGGAGAGACGGTTCTCGACGGCGGCGCAAGCGCATGTGTTTTGACGGTGATCAACGCCGACGGCGTCACAATCCGTGACCTGACGGTCGCTTACGCCGCAGGAGAGGTCCACGGCGGTATCTATTGCGCGAACAGCGCGGTGACGATAGAACGCTGCACGATTCACGGAAGTTCGGCGGTTTTCGGCGGCGGTGTGTTTCTTGATGAGTGCTCGGCGACGCTGAGGGATTGCCGGATCGAGGGCAACACCGCGGAGAAAGATGGCGGGGGGCTCTATCTCTGGCAGTCGCGCGTCTTGATTGATAACTGCGTTATCACCGGAAACTCGGCTGAAGAAGGAGGAGGTTTGTTCTGCTGGTATTCTGCTCCCCGGATCGTGAGAACGGTTATCGCGAAAAACAGTGCGACGGTCGGTGGAGGAATTGTGTGCGACGAGGCGTTCCCCATCATTGTGAATTGCACGATTGCCGACAATTCCTCGACACAGGGGAAGACTGGCCGACTCCACTGCATCGAAGGAGTCCCGACGCTCTCCGTTCCGCGAATTATGAGCTCCATCATCTGGGGGAATGGTAAAGCGATTTCCGGCGCTTCGCGGGTTGAGATCGAGTTCTGTGATACGGATGATGCCTCTTATGCAGGCACCAATGGAAACATCAGCAAAGACCCCCTGTTCGCCGATGCCGTGGATGGAGATTACACGCTTGATCCGGAATCGCCTTGCGTTGACTTCGGGAATCCGGACCCGGCATACGACGACGAGGATGGCACGCGGTGCGACATGGGCGCCTTCGGCGGCGCCGGCTATGTGGCTGAACAATCTGTGATCACGCACGTCATCTCGCAACTCTCCGACGACATCCTCATTTACTGGCTGGCAGCGTCCTTCAAGGACTTTGTCCTTCAGATGAAGGGAAGGCTCGAGGAACAGTGGTCGGAGGGCGCGCTAATTGATACGGAGGAGCCGTGGCGAGACCCCGGCGTCTTAACAGAAAAGAGATCGAGGTTCTATAAGGTCCGCCCGGTGGAGTAATTTACCAATGGGGTGACGAACATGGGAAAGATAAGAGTGGTTGACGTTCTGGTCATAGCCGCTTCGCTAATCTTCTTGGTGGCGATGGTTCCGCCGACGTTCTACCAGTCGCGGGAGCTTGTACACCGGGCGAGATGTGCCAGCAATCTGAAGCAGATCATGATAGGTGTCAGCGCGTACACGCTGGACTACGATGGCCATTATCCCAGCAGCGCATTCCCAGGCAGGACCATCAGCGTGTACTCCCATTATAAGGATCTGGGCATTCTTTATCCGGGATACGTTGACTTTTTGCACCTGTTCGCCTGCGCAAGCTCTGGCGATAGGATGCCGGAGCGTGTGGCCCCGTCCCACTGGTACGACAACAGGCCTTTCCGGCCTAACGAGGCGAAGCAGGCAAGTTATGCTTACAGTTATGACGGGAGCACCGGCCCGAATAGACCATGGACCGAGGCAGCGCTCGCCACAACGAGAGTCGTCGCTGACAGACATGCCTCCAAGGACTTGACCTCGGTCTCCAACCATGGCTTGGAGGGAAGGAACGCGGCGCTGGCGGACGGGAGCGTCAAGTGGGTCTCCGGGAAGGGCAGGCTCTTGACGGACCCGGAAAATCCGGACCCCAAAATAAAGACCCAGTCCTGGTGGAGCGAGCGGGGCGGATGAAAGCAGGCAGTTTTCACACCGGGACCCGGAAAGATCGAGCCGAAGGGAATGGTGACAGCAGTTGATCTCCACTGAGCACGAAGGAATGACAAAAGAGAGCGAGGAAATGATGCGAAACATGATTCTTTTCTCAAGGCGGAGGCCTTTTTTCGCAACAGGTGTTCTATGCCTCCTCGCCCTGCTGGTTGCCAGTTGTGCACTGAGTTCGGAGCCATGGCGCTGGACAAAGGCTTCGCCGGAAAGTCAGGGCATGTCCTCCGCAAAGCTGGAGGCGATGCGAGTGGTTCTGGAGCAAAGAGGGACAAGAACGCTTCTCGTTATCCGCAACGACCGGATTGTATTTGAGTGGTACGCTCGAGGCTATTCGAGAACTACAAAGCACTACACGGCGTCGCTGGCGAAGGCGTTGGTGGGAGGCATGTCGCTTCTGGTGGCGCTGAATGATGGACGAATCGCGGTTGACGACCCGGCGGAGAAATACGTTCGCCAATGGAGAGGAGATAAGACGAGGCGGGGAATCACCGTTCGGCATCTTGCGACGCATTCGTCGGGGATCGAGGATGCGGAGGTGGCGGGTATGTCCCATTACGAGCCGGGAGGATGGAAGACGGCGTTCTGGAAAAGAGAGCCCGACCCGTTCACCATCGCGAGGGACTGGGCGCCGCTCCTTTTCGAGCCGGGGAAATCGTTTGCTTACAGCAATCCGGGGATGGCCATGTTGGGTTACGCGGTCACCGCCAGCTTGAGAGGCGCCCCACAGAAGGACATCAAGAGCCTGCTTCGGGAACGGATTATGAAGCCGATTGGCATGCCGGACAACGAATGGTCAATGGGCTACGGCAGGGCTTACGAGGTTGACGGACTCCAGCTTTATGCCACGTGGGGAGGGGGAGGTTACAGCCCCAACGCGGTCGCTCGCGTCGGTCGTCTCATGTTGCGAAAAGGAGATTGGGAGGGGCGTCGGTTGGTTGATGCGGGATGGGTGGAAAAGATGGTCGCGGACGCGGGCACTCCGGTTCCCTTTCGCGGCAAGCCCGAGGGCCCGTCGCCGAAAGCGAGCTTGTGCTGGTGGGTCAATTCGGACGGCGTACTGAAAAATTTTCCGAGGGATGCCTTCATGGGCGCCGGCAACCAGGTTCTTCTTGTTGTGCCGAGCCTCAACCTTATCGTCGTTCGGAATGGCGAACAATTGATGAAAGACAGTTTCTGGGGCGGGCTGGAGAAATATCTTTTCAATCCGCTCATGGACGCGATTGCCGAGAAGTGAGTCCAGTTCGATGAGGGCGTTCGCGGGATTGAGCCTCGCATACAATCGAGAGCACATCGAAGAGGATCAAGGGAGATACTTATGGCTTACTCTCGGATGGATACCATCTTGCTGGTGACGTGTTTGACAATGGGTTGTGCGAGTTGCACAGCCTCGGAAGGGGCGAAGCCCTATCCTCCCAGCGAGGTCATCGAGAAAGTGAGCTTCTCGCCGGTCTTCTCCATTGTGTGGAAGGCTATCGGGAGCGACAACTGGCCCATTACCTGGGCGGACGACGGCAACCTGTACACTTCGTACGGGGACGGGTGGGGTTTTGAGCCTCGCACGGAGAAGAAACTGAGCCAGGGATTCGCGAAAATCGTCGGGCCGGGGAACAAATTCGCGGGCATAAACATCCGCTCTGATTCCGGCGAGCGGACGGGCGACGGGCCGAGCGGGGCCAAAGCGAGCGGTATGCTGATGGTGGAGGGCGTCCTTTACATGTGGGTCAGGAACACCGGCAATTCCACTCTCTCTTGGTCTGCCGACCACGCGAGGACATGGCAGTGGGGCTTTCGTTTCACGACGAGCTTCGGCTGTCCGACGTTCCTGAATTTCGGGAGGAATTATGAGGGAGCCCGCGACGGCTACGTTTACGTTTATTCACAGGATGGACCGAGCGCCTATGAATCCTACGACCGTGTGGTGATGGCGCGTGTTCCGAAAGAAAGGATAAAGAGCCGCGCCGCTTACGAGTTCTTCAAGCAACTGGACAGCTCCGGCAAGCCGGTGTGGACTTCGGACATTGCGGAGCGAGGGGCTGTCTTCACGCACACGGGGCGCTGCCAGCGAATGGATGTCGTTTACAGCCCCGGGATTAAACGATACCTCATGGCTCAGGGGTTCAACCACGAGGGGGGTTGGGGCATCTTCGAGTCGCCGCAGCCGTGGGGACCGTGGAGCACCGCGTTCTACACCGAAGCATGGGACTGCGGCGGCACTCACGGCTATCGCCTGCCGAGCAAATGGATAAGCGACGACGGCAAGACAATGTACCTTCTCTTTTCGGGGAGCGGCAAATACGACGCCTTCTGCGTTCGCAAGATGTCCCTGAGCCTCCGTCAGCGGTGAACCCCCATCGGTTCCGGATGTAATGCGCTGACAAAAACCCGTCGGCGTTTTGCTCTCACGGTAAACGCCGTCGGTTTCACGTCTTGGGCGAAAAGCGCAGGACTACAAAACGGCTGGCGAAGGGGCCGATCCGGGAGAGAAATCGGCAGGGAGGGTGACCACAAAACAGGCGCCGTCATTTACGCTCTCATCGAGGCAGAGGTCTCCGCCCATGCTGCGTGCGAGGCGGCGGCTGAGCGCCAATCCCAGTCCGATGCCCCCGCCCCCGGCGGCGTTCGCGGCATTGCGGGCTGACTTGCAGAATGGCCGGAAAAGGCGCCGCGAATCGCTTTTGGCGATGCCCTGCCCGTGGTCGCGCACGCGTAAGAACACGAAGCTGCCCTCGCAACCTCCTTCCAGCTCAATGCGGCGGTCGGAAGCCGAGGCGGCGTACTTGCAGGCGTTATCCACCAGATTGAACAGGACATGCTCCACGGCGGAGGCATCCGCGCGCGCAGTCGCAGACAGAATCTGACCTTCAGCTTGCACGAGCATCTCCATTCCGGCCTGCTTTGCTCGCTGCGCAAGACGGTCCTTCATTCTATCGAGGAGCTCCCGCAAGGTGACTGTCTCCACGCGGCCGCCTGCAGGGCGCCCTTCGAGTCGGGCATACGCCAGGACGTTTTCCACGAGGTGGCCGAGCCTGTCGGCCTCGACTCGCAGCGTGCTGAGGTAGCGGCGAATCTTTTCCTTATCTGTTACCATTCCTTCGGCGAGCATTTCGGTGTACATGCGAAGCGTGGTCAACGGGGTGCGCAGCTCGTGTGTCACCGCGGAGACGAAAGCCCCACGGCGCTCGCTCAACGAAATTGCGCCGACGAGCAGCGCCGCGACCGCCATCGCTGCCAGCAGGACGCAGCTCCACGCGAGGAGAAGCGTCAAGCGGATGGGAGACATGCGGCGTGTCGAACCGGCGGGCACGAGGCCGGTTACGAGCCTCACGGGCAATGCGGCGAGCATGCGCGACTCTTTGTCGCCCGGTTCGGAAAGGACTGGCTCTAAGTCCCCCTCGGGCAGCAAGTCCTTGACGCCCGCGACAAGCCACTTCCGTATAGCCGGCCAGTGGAGCCAGCATCCCTGAGTGTAGTCCTGCCCGTTGACCGAAACTCGCCGCGCAAGCACCAGCGCCGAGCCGACCCAGAGCGGTTTCATCTCGCTTTCGCTGACACCGGAGCGGCGCGCCAAGATATTGAGGTCCGCATTTGCCCGTAGCACGATCTGGTTGGAAGCACGCGCCTCCCATTCCAGGGCGTTGCGGACGTATTGTTCCTGCTGGCTGGCATTTGCCATTTGACGCTGGAACACCGGCGGAGCACGCACGGTCATAACTGGTTGCGGTTCCTCGTCGGCGAGCAGGCTAAGGAGTTTGTCCCTGCTGAGAATGGGCCGGAGCTCAGCGAAACGGGCGGCCGATGCCTCTATCTTTTCGTGTGTGGTATAAACGCTCTCCGCCAGGTCTCGCATATTTCCGGTGGGGACTTGCGGGGATGTCAACTGACCATCGGAATCGAACTGAAAATGGAGCAACACGTAAGGTGAGCTCTCTGTCAGCAAAGGAGAAGGCACCAAAATCTCGCCACGTTGAATCTCGGCGAACATGCGGGTGTAGGCGCGCTCCGCCGGATAGAAGGCGCCGTATGAAAAATAGGGGCGAGAGCTCTCCTGGGAAATGAGGGGCGAGAGGGCGGACTCCATTCGCCACAGTGCCAACCGAACCTTCTCCTCGACCGCTGCTTGCCGGCGCGCTTCTCCTTCTGCCCGGTTGAGCCTGAGTGCCGTGAGGCTCATCCATGCCATGCCTGCCAGCATCACGGCGAGGCAAAGCCCAAAGATGAGCCAGGAGTAAACCGGCCGCCTCATTGCTCCCCCTTTCCCGCAGCGAACATGTAACCTTTTCCCCTGACGGTGCGGATAATACGCGGCCGGGACGGATCGTCCCGCAGCTTCTCCCGGAGGCGGGCGATGTGCATGTCAATGGTGCGTGTCTCGAAGATTGAGCGGGGGTCAATGCGCCACACTCGCGAAAGGATTTCTTCCCGCGAAATCGCGCGCCCGGCGTTGCGTGCCAGATAGCGCAGCAGCTCCATTTCGCGCTCAGAAAGTTCGCAGCGCCCGCCGTCATCGAAGCAGACCTCGCAGCGAGAGAGGTCAACGTGACCGCCGGGAATCTCGAACTCGCGAACGTCAGAAGGACGCTCCGGTGAACGCCTCAGCACCGCCTCGACTCGCGCCAGAAGTTCTTTCACACTGAACGGCTTGACCACGTAGTCGTCGGCGCCGAGGCGAAGGCCGTGGACGCGGTCAGCCTCCTCGCCCCGTGCGGTCAGGATGATGACAGGCAGCGTTGGCCGCGTGGCGCGGACCTCTTTTAGAATGTCCAGCCCGTCTCGGCCCGGAAGAATCAGGTCAAGCAGGAGCAGGTCGTATCCGCCGTTCACCGCCATATCAAGTCCGGCGTTCCCATCCTCGGCTTCCAGCGTGGCATAGCCCTCGAACTGGAGCGCGTCCACGATGCCCTGGCGGATGGCCGCGTCGTCCTCGATAACCAAAATTTGCTGTTTGCCCATGGGTTACTCCAAGCTGGAACTCCCTCCGACATTGGGCAGCGCGGGCCTCGCCAGAAGCCACCCAGCACGGAAGCGTTTTCGCGGCTTGGGGCCGATTTCACCTGTCGCCTTTCGGGAAAGTGTAGGGACGAACGAGGGCTACGTCAACAGATCATGTCCGCCACACCTGCCAGGTTTCCCCGGGTCGCTGCCGAGAACGAGCAGATGACCTGCCCCGCGATAGGGTACTCAGAAAACCGGGCCGCCTTTGTACTCGATCCCTTTCTTCCCAGCCTGCTCCTTGATGCAGTTGAATATGACGAAGTCCAACGATTGCTTTCCCTTGAGGCCAGACTTGCGGACCTGCTCTTCGATGTATTTTTGGCGCTTGGCGGACAGACCTTTGATTTGTGCCTGGGTCTTCTTGCGTTTCGCAAGTTTCTCCGCGATGAATTTCTTGCGCTCGGCAGCGGACATCTTCTGCATGGCCTCCGGGAGTTCCTCCTTGTCCACTTCCGCCACCTTGACTCGCCCCTCCGCCGCGTCTCTCACCAGCTCCTGCTTTCCGACGAAGCTGGATTCGCCCGCCTCGGTCGCCAGGAAAGTTGCACGGCGGGCCCTGGCGCTAACCGGTGCGCCGGCGTGAATCTTAGCAGCGACTTCTTCTCGCTCCTTGAACCCAGCGAGCGCCTCGGCGCCGCCGTAATAGACGCGTGTCCCCTCGAGTTCTTTAGAGAGTTCAGCAAGCTCCTTGTCGAATGGGGTCGAGGCGAGGATGGCGCCCCCGGACTGCTCGACGCGGAAGTACCGCCCCTCGGCCTTGTCGGCGATGTCGCTCCAGATAGGCTCGGTTGCGCGGTGGCTGCCGCACTGGATGGTGTTGATAATAAGCCCGGCCTTTGCGGCTATCTTGCAGGTCTCGGGATACTTCACGTCGTCCTCGTAATCCATGTGCGGGGGACAATCTCCGACCAGAAATATCACCCGGTAGCTATCTTCATCTTTGCTCCATCGAATCTTTGTGACCGCCTCGTGCAATGCCTGGTTGACGCTCTCAGGGGTATCGCCGCCGCCGTTTGCCCGAAAGCCCATAAGTTGTTCGTAAACCGCGTCGAGGTCGTCCGTCAGGTCAGTCCGCTTCGTGACGTAGGCGTCGCGGCGGTCGCGGTAGCCGATCAGACCCATCTTGATGTCGGGCGCCGGCTTAGTTGTCGCCAAAGTGTTGGCGATGGCCCAGATTTTCTCCTTCGCTGCTTGAATCAACCCGCCCATGCTGCCGGTGGTATCCAGCACAAACACGACCTCGATCTGCGGCCGGGGGGCTTCGGACAGCTTCCGCTCGGCGGCATGAAGGTTAGCCAAGCCCTGGAGCACCACCGAAACAGCCAATGCCTTCACAATGATTCTTTTCATCCTTGTACCTCCTCTCGTCTCGGGTCTTAAGAACGGCGGAATAGTTTCACTACCTGCCACACGAAGGACTGCTCCTTCATATCCTTGTATATTTATTAGACCCGCTCCGAGTCGAGAAGTTCCAAAAAGCCTTTCCGGAAGCGATTTTAATAGCAATAGTAGTACCAGTCGTATTCGAATGTCGCAGACTCGCCCTTCGGGATGACCTCCGCCCATTTTATTTCGGAGATGGCGTTAAAGCGGTAGAACCACGACGGCCAGGACCACCAGTACCATCCGTACTCCTTGCTGAGGAGGAACGTGTCCTCGGCGACGTTCGACATTACGATCTTGCCGTCGGCCGTGGCTGCGGTGACTGTGCCAAGGACCTTTCTCTTGAGGTACATCCGAACGGCTCTGTCTTTGAAGTTGGTGACGGTGAGCTTTCCGTGGAGCGTGACCTTTGTGTAATCGGTTGAGCTGATTCTCAGGGCTCTCAGCTTGCGGCTAACCTCGGCCTCCTCCTTTTTCGTGTTGAGATCGGTGGCAATAGTGACGGGGACATCCACCGTGTTCTTCACGGATGTGTAGGTGAGGAGCTGCTGCCCCAAAGGCGTTCCCTCTTTGAATATCGTGGCGGGGCCGGTTGTCCACGGCTCGCTTCCCGTATTCGTGAGGCGGATCTCGTGCATCGCTTTGGCGCCCATGAGGGCTCTCAGCATCTGTTGCTGTTGATCCTGGTTTACGTGACGCCACATCTCTCTCGGCGGAATGGCAGGGATTTCCCAGGTGTAGATGTCCTCGTACGGGACCGTGATCTCCAGGAGCTTTACGACAGCCCGTTCCCCCTTCTTCAACGTAATCCCGGGCTTGTTGTAGAGAAACAAGTCCTCCTGCTGACCCTCGCTGGGGATGTCGGGGCCTCCGCCTGCCGGCGCTTCTTCTCCGCTAACCGGCATGACCCTCTGGGACATCATCGCGTTGGAGAGATAATCGAATTGTGTTTCCCTCCCGCCGCGCGAGGGAGGGGCGAAGTAGGAACTGAGCTGAAGCCCTATCTCCCTGAGCGCCATCGGGGAAAGAGCCTCTTTCATGATGAAGTTGGGGACGCCTACGACGAGTCGAAGGTCAACGTTTTCCATGTCGGCAAGGTCATTTATGATTGTCCCCTGAAGCGATACGGTTGCCTTTCCATTAGAGAGAAGCTTGATGCGGTAATCGGGAATCCACCGTACACCTTTCTGGAGGTAGATCATCCCAACGTCGGCCTCTCCGCCGAGGGGTTTCCCTTTCCTGACCACGTGAACGGATATTTCGCGAACCTTCTTCGTTTCGGTGTGATTGGTGGCCGGCTTGTCCTCGGCGAGGCAGATGCTGCGGATGTTCTCACGCTTTATCATTTGAACGCCGGAGTCCTTTTGCACCATGACGAAGGAAGCGAGGGATTTGACCTCGCCCTCTCTTGACACGTGTACTTGCCGACTCGAGATCCAGCGTCCTCGCCAATCGCGCCCTCCGGGCAACGTCCTGGACGTTTCCAGTTCCTCTTCGGCTTCGTGCTGAAGGATGCCGAGCAAGACTCCCTCATGGGATATGGGGTCTCCGTCTTTCGGCTGTTCGACAATGACAGCCTGTTTGCCGACGTTCGCCTGTATAATCTCCTCGAAGGTCAAACAGGGCCTTGTCTCCTCCGTTTCCACAAAACCCGATTTAACAAAATCTACCTGGGAGTTCCTGTCGGCCACGAATGTCCAGAATGTCCCCAGGACGGGCGCGGGAACCTCCCGCGTCCGACACCAGCCGTCTTCCAACCTGGCGGAGCCTCGGGACATGACAAGCGCGTGCCCGTCCTTGAAAACCGTAACGTCGGTGATGTTCGGGCTGAATTCCGGAATGTCCGCCCGCACCGGCAGCGCGGCCACCAGTCCCAGGATGGCCGCGAACAACATTGTTGCTCTCACGCGTCTCATAGCAATTCCTCCTTTCCTCTTCTGCTGCGGTCTTTGCGACGTTCTGCCACGATTGCTTTCACCATGAAGTGCTTCGTCCCTCAAACGCTGTCATGGAAATGTTCAAAGCTCTTTATAGCCCAGCCGGGCCCTTGACGAGAATCGGCTCACCATCCACGACCATCAGGATGTCCCCACGTAGCGAGATGGAGCCCTGACGGCCCTGCTCCGCGAGCCGGAGGGCGAGCCGCCGGAACTCTTCGGACCCGAACTCGATTTCCGTCTTGGGCCGGATTTCCTTCTCCTTATCCACGATGCGGCTGTCCACCCAGCGATTCCCCCGGCGATAGAACGCCATATCGTTGATCTGCTGAACGGTGGTAATGGCGACGCGGTTCATGTTTTGGTCGAAATACTTGTTGCGAGAATTCAGCGCGTACTGCCTCATCTGGAAGTCATTGTTAAAGCTCTGGTTCACTGCGTAGAGGCCTGAACGCGCAGATATCGCACGAAGCTTGAAGTTCCTGCCTGCTTCGGCAAGCACCTGGTCTCTGCGAGAGAGGTCGGTTCCTTCTCTCGCAAGAAATGCAGTGTACTCGGTCATTATCCCGAACTCTTTGCTCAGAGAGACGACCTCGTCCACGAGCTCTTTCAGCCTGGGATCAGACACAACTCGCCTTTGTCCCGGAAGGGGGCCTGCATCGGCGCCGAGTTGGCGGATGGCGTCCACCAGCACGCCGATCTTCCGGCTCGCCCAAAGCCGAGGCACGAAGGCGTTGCGGGTGGTTGCCTTGTCGAGGTCAAAGGTGAAACGAAACGTTCGCTTTTTGCCGAGGTAGTTGCCGCTGAGCTTGAAGACCAGCGGATCGTCCTCAATGTACTGTCCGAGAACTACGAGCTGATCGCCTTCGAAGAGGTCGGGAAGCCTGGAAGGGATCACGTCTCGCACGCGGACGAGGGCGGCGATTTCTTTCGGGCGGCCGATGATGTCAAGCCTCGGGTCGGCAAGGACCGGCCCCTCCAGCCGCTTGAACACTTGCGAGACCTTGACCTCGACATCCTCTTTCGGGAGGACGTATGTGGCGGTCGCCCGCGTTTCCGAAGCAATCTTATCCAAGAGCGGCGTGTTGACGTCCACGCCCACGCCGAAGGTGAATATTCGCCGCTGATACGGGTTGGCCTTTATGGCGACGTTGCGGATGGCGACCTCGGAAGTCTGTCCCACGGTGGGGAGGCCGTCAGTCATGAACAGTACGATGGGAAGCATCTCGCCCACGGGGTTCTGGCGGAGAGCCTCCAGCAGGGCGTCGTGGATGTTCGTGCCCCCGCGAGCGTTTATGCTTTTCAGGTACCGAAGTGCCGCTTCAACCGTCTCCCTCGTCTTGATGACAGGGTATTTGGCGAAGGGTTCGACAGCGTCGTTGTAAGCGATGATGTTGAACGCCTCGCCTTTCTCAAGGCCGGCCAGGATTTGGAACGCGGCTTCTCGCACCTGTTCGATTTTCTCGCCGCTCATGCTGCCCGAGCGGTCGAAGACGATGGTGACTTCTCGTTTGATGGCGGGACCATCGTTGTGGCGAGGCGTCTTGGCGGGCAAACCCGCGAGAAGCAAAAAGTATCCGCCGCCCACTTCCGGGGCCGGGTAGGCCAGCAGGGAAGCCGTGATTCCGTCGTCTTCCAGCAGGTAAGACAGCCGGAAGGGTCCCGGTTCGGTTGTCGCATCGTCGGCGATGCGCGCCCAGACCACGTTCTCGGACGCGCGCGTCGTCTCGATCTTGTGGCTTGGGGAATAGACGGTAGAAATGGGCCTCTTCGATTTGATCCTGACCGAGACGTTCCACGGGACCTTGTAATCGAGCGACTCGGTGCGCGGGAGGAGGTAGTCTATGCGGTTGCCGTCCGCGGGGAGGAGGTGCTCGTAGGTGATGCGTACTTTCTGAGTGCCTCTGGCCGCGACCGGAAAGACGCTCGAGCGGATCAAGTTGTATCCGATGAACTCCAGCATGGCGGGGTCGCGGAGCTTGGCCACGATTCTGTTGTATGCGTTCTTCGCCTCCTTCTTCGAGATGACCTGGGCGGTCGGCTCCTTGCTTTTGCCCTCAAAACTGAAGCTGCGGACAACCGCCCCCTCCGGCACGGGGAGCATCAGCTCCGCCTCCATTCTGCGGCCCGTTGGGTTTCTCAGGCTGATGTCCATAGTAGTGGTTGCAGCCTGCTCCACGATGACCACGCCGACCTTGACCTCCGTGATCTCGACTGCCGCTCGGCGGCCCACTCCGAACGCTCCCGCCTGGGGGACGATAACGTTCGAGACAAGCGGCCGTCTGCTCGAGTAAAGTGCCTGCCCTCCGGCATGTCCTGCGAACAGCGCGACAGCCACGGCCAGATAGCCCATCCATAGCTTCTTGCTTTTCCTGCACATCGTATGACTCCTTTCATGCTGAGTGGAACGTTGCTCTGCCTACAATGTAGCACTCGAAGGCCACAATCGTTGTAAAGGGTCTGTAAAAAGTCCGCCGTTCTCGGCGGAGCTGGGTGTGGCTGTATGTGAGTGGCGGAGTTTGCCCCGGACTCGGCCCGTGCCTGAACCTCGTGCCCGTCCTGACGCCCCCGTTTATGAAGAGAAGAAAACGCCGGGCTCCTCGAACTCGCATGGAGGAATCCTTGCGGCCATGAGGCGCTTATATCGCCCTTTCAGGGCTGATCATTCTCCAACCAGGCCTTCTTCTCAGGACGTTGCCCTGAGCTTTATTAACTCTGCCTTTACAGGGTGACGGGAAAGCAACCTTAAGCCCTGAAAGGGCGCAATATTCCAGCCCAGGGCAACGCCCTGGGAATCGCACGTGATGAAATGCAAGAGCCCTGAAGGGGCGTGATAAGTGGCACCCAGATGTACGGTTTGCTCCAGAGACAAGAGACCGGACCTCCGTGTCACTGAGACGGAACCGCACCCGCGGAGCTTCCTTGCGACCTCGCTCTGCCGTTGAGCTATTCGGCGCGGGCGGGAGGGCGCGGCGAGGGATTTGCTATCTGATGGTTTTCAAGGGGGACTGTTGAACAAAGGCCAATGGGCTGTGGGGTGATGGGTGGGGGTATGGAGGACATGCGCCTCGATGGAAAAGGGGCGGCACGTTGCCACGCGACGCTGACGACGGCCCCGTCGGACACGTCACCCGCCGGCAGCCAACATCTTGAACGCCAAGTAGGAGAGAAAACAGCCGTAGGCAAGAACGAAACACGCGGAGACTACCGGCAGAAGTCTCGCCAGAGAGGAGCGTTTGAACCGGCCCACGCTTTCCGCGGCGCCCCTGGCGGCAACGGTGACCACGGCGATTGTGGTCAGGACGATGCCCAGCCCCAGGCTATAGCAGGCGACGAGAATCACCCCGTACTTGGCCTTGTGAAGCGCCAGAGCGCTCAGCAGCAGAATGAGCGCCCCGGGGCAGGGAACCATTCCTCCTATCATACCTACTGAGAGGAGCTGCCAGCGAGAGAGGTTCGCGGGACGATGATGGTGGTGGTCTGCATGGTCATGGTCATGGCTTGGCCCGTGCGTGTGAGGGTGGGCGTGCTGCGGGGCCTCGCCTCTCAGCAAAACTGGCAGACGGCGCAGAAGCATTCCTATCCCCATGCCCACGACGAGTAACCCCGCCGCCACCGCGACCCAGGGAATCACCCGACCCGGCAAAACCGAGGCGGCGAGCACGGCGAGGATGAGGATAGCGATGGTGTGGGTGAGGGTCGTGACGAGGCCGAGAGTGATGGCGTGCGAAATTGTGCCTCGCGTGCCCACCAGGTATGCGGCGACAAGGACCTTGCCATGCCCTGGCGTCAAAGCATGTTTCCCACCCATGAAAACCGCCAGGAGAAGCGCCGATGCCACAACCCAGGGGCTGGGATGCTCCGAGGTTATCAATGCGATGAGGTGATTGGTGGCACGCTCAAGCGATGTCTTGGGGGCGCGGCGGCTTTCGATAGCTGCGGGGCTCGCCGCAGGCGGAGCGCCTTCTCCGGCCATGGCATAGGTAAATGTCACTTCCGTGTCGGACGGCGGGGACAGCAGGAACTGTTCCGGGTAATCGGATAGCCGTGTGCTCGTCCCGCCTTCGGCGGGATTGACGGAGCTTTTCAGGACCTTTGCTCCGCCCCAGGCCTGGACGAGAATTTCCTTCCAGCCAACGATTCGGTTGTAGCTATTGTCCTGGTAATGAACCGTATTTTCAGCCCTGGTGAGGCTGTATGGGACCACAGCCCGAAGCTCGGCGTAGATGGTGAAGAGCGGCAGGTAGCCGACGCCCACTCCGACGCGCATGCTCTGGCGGGTGACTTCGAGGCTCATAGGATAGCCGTTGAGTTGTAAGGAGAGCTCGCGGGCGAGCTCCGGCACGATGACCGCAAGGAACGCCGCTTTTTCTTCCGGTGAGACCTGGAGGTCGCCGTCGCTGTCCACACGCCTGACCATTTCCTGGTAGGAGGGCAGCTCCGCCATGTCAATGATAAAGTCCACCTTAATGCCGGAAGGCGACACCTCGATTCCTGAGTAGTGATTGATGGAGCTGTTCCCCATGGGATGGGAAAAGGCGGCGGGCGAAAGTGCGAGGAGGAGCAGAGCGAGTATGACGCCGCTGAAGCGATTTGTGGACTTCATAGCCGTTTGTGTCCTGAACCCGTGAAGTAAGTCCCTCATTCGGCAGACGAGTTCCGGGAGACCTCGCGCGATGCTATGTATTTTCCGGCCCGCAGAGAGATGCTATTCAGGGCCGCCCTCCTCGCAAGCGGAGAGTGGCGATGCCGTTGGCTTTCAGGGGGACAGCGACCGTGCTGCCCTCGAGGCTCAAGCGTCCCAAATTCTCTTCGACGGCGTTTGCCCGAATTGCCTCTCTAACACCAATCGCCGGAATGTTTAGGCGTGCTGTTTGGTTAGCTCCGCTGACGTCCCGCAGGCGAACCACCAGCCCGTCTCCGTCCTCGGCACATTTCAAGGCCTGAAGGACAACTCCGCGACCGTCAATTTGCCCAAAGCTCCAGGATTTCTCGGGCAGCGGGCCGGCCTGATTCTCAGCGAGGAGGCGAGCGACCAACGGGCGTGCCACGTCTCTCCCGAAACAGGTTGCTGCTGTCCTATTCAGCGGCCCCTTGTGGCTGGTAATAGCGTAACGGAAAGTGAAATCTCCCCCTTGCCCCGCCCTGTAATTCGTTGCCCAGACGTTCGTCATGAGAAAGGAGAACAATGTCCCGTTCTTCGGAGGGAACGGCTGCATCCAGCGGTCGCTCAGCGAGCACGGCGTCACCAAAGGAGCATCCACAGGCGCCCACGTCACGCCCCACTTATCGTTGCTTACGTCCACCCATCGCTGGACAGAGATCCAGTTGCGGTTCGCGCAGGGGAACATGTCCCGTTCACCGTTTATGATCGCCCCGCCCAGCTCAAAATGAAACGCGGGCGACTCGACACTGAAAGGAAAGGCGTAGTAGAGTTCCTCAACGTCGTATGTTTTGTCTTTGGCGATGCGGTTGACTATATCAACACGCTTTATCCCGCCGTAAAGGATCACAGTATGCTCGATGCTTGAAGCACCCTTCGCTTTGGTCTTTGCGGTCATCGAACCGAAGACCGGCCCGTTCCCGCCAGTGGATACCTCGGCTGTTTCAGGCGAAAAGCGGCTGTCAGCGGCCTTTCGACCCTTGACGCCACGCCGCCACGCCATACCGGAAACGCCGTTGGTGTCATAGATGTACTGGTTGCACCGATAGGGCGAGCTGCCGTCCAACAGCTCCCTTTTCAGTTCCTTGTCGTAGATGCTGGTGAGGCCGCCGGTGTTCGTGTCGAAGGTTACGCGATAGAAATTGTTCTCTATGGTGTTGGGCTTTAAAGTGACAGCTTTCCGGGTATCGGCTGCGCCCGTGGGGACGAGGCGGAAGGTCTTATACCCGAGAGCCGGAACAGCTTGGGCGACAAAGCACAGGCGGTCGCCCATTCGCTGGCAGGGGATTTTGGCGCTGGTGACACGGTCAATGCAATTGAAGGCTTTCTGCTTCCCGAGTGAGCTCGGCAGAGATAGGTTAACCGGGGCCGTGCGCTCCTCCCCGTCAGGGTTGAAGACCATAACCGTCGCGCCCGGCCCGGGCGCAGTGGACACTTTGGAGGCCAGTTTCGCTAAGGCGTGGTCCAGGACGTGGCGTGCGGCTTGATGAGCCTGGCGAGCGTAACCGGACTTGATTTTCCATTGCTTACGAGTCTGGTCGCTGTCGGGCTGGCTCACACTGCACCACGCCCCCCAGGTGTGTTCGTCGTACAGGAGCATGTGACGATAAGCTTGATCAACATCCTCCGCCGGATAGGAATAGCCCGGATCGAGCGCGGAGCATATCGTTGCGAGGCGCTCGGCGACATCCAATAACTCGTGTGTCTCGCGGTTGAGGGCGGTTTCCGCAGATGATGATGCGGCGCCATCCTCCCAGTCGGCTCCCCAATCGCCGCGGAGATGAGGAATCCGGTCGGCATATTTAGACTCCATATATTGGAAATACTGCTCTGCGGTGGCGCAGATCAGTTTTGGATAGGCATATCGGCTATTCCATTCCAGAAGCTTCTCGTGGTAGCTCGCGTGGCCCTTCTCCATGAGGGGATGGTTGTCACTGTAGATGCCGTGAAGGAGCACGGCGTCGTAAGGGCAGTCCGGTCCCACTATGCTGTTGATCCGGTTCTGGAGAGCTGCAAGGTTGTCCACAACTCCGGCACACCTGGCGTAGCCCAGAGAATGCGCCACGAGCACTTCGCTGCCGTCCGGCCCAACCCAGTAGAACGGATTTGACTTTGGCCGCCGGTGCGGGACGCTCCCATTCTGTCCGACCGAAAGGTACTTGATGCCCGCGGATGCCAGGACCGTTGGCAAAAACCACGTGTGCGTGGGGGCGTCGGTGACCATCGCGCTAGTTATTGAAACGCCGTGGTCTCGCTCCAACTCGCGTCCGGGATAAAGCAATCGGACAAGCTCCTCCGCGCTGCACAGACCGGTCAGCTCGTTTGCGTAAAAAGCCTGCAAAGCGCACCGCTCGGAGCGAACCCATTTCATCAACTCGCTGACCTTCTCCGGAGGGCGAAGCTTGGCGTATTGCTCTATTTGCCACGCGGCTTCGAAGTTCCATTTGGGCCGCGAGCCTTCCGGTCGGTCGGCGGTGGAAGCGAGGAAGGCGATGTTCCTGTCAATGTTGTCGCTGAGCAGGGTAGCCACGTCTGTTTGAAGCCCCGTGTAGCCGATATCCACATGGGTAGCTTCGACGAGGTAAACTCGCCATTTCTTCTCGGGCTTCACTTCCACATGCCGCCGGACGCGCTCGTCGCCGATGGAAAGAGTCAGTTGAACCCTCGTCGGCTTCTCGACTGCCGGAATGCCGAGGAGGCGCAGCTCCCCCAAGCGGTCCAGAGATGACAGAGCAACTTTACGGACAGCGCTTCCCGCACGCACCTCGACCAGAGCGCTGTCAATGCCGGCCCGATATTTCTCCCACGCCTTTGCGAAGGATTCGCCGTAAAGCCGGATGGAGCAAGTCCCGGCGCCTCGCGTCCATTCGGAGACGGGCGAGCGCTTATTGCGGAAGTGCCCGGTGCGGTGAAAGAGTGTCCCGCCCCTCCCTTCACCCAGCACGGCCTCCGGCCAGAGGTAGAAGCCGACGAGGTCGCCCTTTCGAACGCGGATGGGCTTTTTGAATGAGAAGGTGTGTTTTCCCTTTGAAGGCATCTCCACCTGCCCCGATTCAGACACCAAGACAAACTCGTTTCCTTCCCGGCGGTAGAGCTTGAGCTGGATGCGCCCCGGTTCCTCGCAGAAAACGTCCCAGCGTGTGGCTGTAAAGTCCGCGCCGGCGGGATGATTCCCATCAATGCAGGTATGGTTTCCCGCCGTGGTGCGGTTCCTTTTGAAGGGCTCGTTCCCGACGCATTCCGTTGAGGAAAACTTCACGTCAAGCCCGAGCAACGGCCGAAGCTCTCCGTTCTTTTCCACGAAAAGGATGGTGGGGTGGGTGTCGAAGGTGACCTCGGACGCGCCTGCCAAGGCCGGTCCGGCGCCCAAGCCCACAATAGCAACCAACGAGGCGATTGAAAGGAATTGACGCATTGTACTTACCCTCCATTCTCCGAGTGTGCAGCGACCGCTAAGTCGTTCTGTTGATTCCTGCGACGATTCATGGGCGGAGAAGCCCGTCGCGGCCATTCAATGTCATAGCCGGAATATCATACAGGCATAAGCCAGAAATTCCAACATCGCAACGCCAAAATGGTATAGAATAGAGGATTCGGAAAGGGACCTCCATTTCTTTGCAGCTTAGGTCTGTAGGAATAGGAAAATGAATAAGAGTCTGTTGAGCACAGGTGTAGATTGCCTGGACAAACTGCTGGGAGGACTTCATGGCGGCGACAACGTCGTCTGGGAGGTGGATTCCGGCGCTCCCGTGGACGCCTTTATCGGGAGGTTACTAAGAGCGACAAAACAGGCAAGGCGCTATCTCATCTTTGTGAGTCTCAATCGTTCTCCCCGAGCTGTTCTGAAGAAGTATCTCAAGCATTTCTCAACCGACAGATTTCATCTGGTGGACTGCTTCACATCCGGGAAAGGCAATGGCAACAAGATATTCTCAGAGTTTTACGGCGACCTGCAGCTTAAACATAGCGGTCTGAAAGCGGTCCATATCAGCGAGGCCGGCGACCCTGATAAGGTCAGAGGAGTACTCGAAGACCTGGAATCACAAGTAGGGCACAACACCGTCTACGTTTTTGACAGCATCACTGGAATGCTCGAACTGTGGAATGAAGAGCGGAAGGTGCTCAACTTTTTTACCTACATGTGCCCGAGGCTGTACGACCTCAATACGGTGGCCTACTGGCTACTGGAGAAGGAGGCACACTCAGAGCAATTCCTGGCCAACCTGCGTCACATCACCCAGGTGGTGATAGAGCTGTCCGTCTCCAATGGTCACCCCACACTGCTGTTACGCAAAGCAGAGGGCCGGCGTGCACCGCGGGTGGGGATACCCCAAGGCCTCACGATCACGGACGCTATCATTGAGTTCAAGCCGGAACGGCGTGAGGAATTGGAGGTGGCCATACTGAGTGACGTAAGCCAGGCCATAGGAAGCGCAATGGAGCTGGAAAGGGTCTTCGAGCAAACCATGGAGATCCTGGCCAGAGAGTTGAGGATGAAACGGGGCACACTCGTCCTTCTCGACAAAGTCACAAACGACCTGAAGATTGTGGCAGCCCACGGCCTTAGCGGACGAGAAAAGAAGCGAGGAAGATACAAAATGGGCGAAGGCGTTACCGGAAGGGTCGTACAGACTGGGCAGCCTGTGGCAATCGCAGATGTCAGAAAAGATGCATCCTTTTTGAATCGGACTGGCGCCAGGGCAGAGGAGAAGGTCCGGGGACAGGTCTCTTTCGTCTGCCTGCCGCTGCGTGTGGACAGTGAAGTGGTAGGGGCGATAAGCGTTGACCGGGACTTTGTGGATGAAGAAACGCTGGCTAAGGATCAGCGGCTCCTTCAGATAATCGCCTCTCTGGTCTCCCAGGCGATCAAGATCAATCGGATGGTGATGGTCGAGAGGGAACAGCTTCTTGCCGAGAACCTACGCCTTCGCAAGGACCTCAGGTCCAGATACAAGCTTGGGAACATCGTGGCTGCAAGCGGTGCCATGCAGGATGTTGTTTCTACGGCGGCCACTGTAGCCAAAAGCAATGCTACCGTGCTCATCCGAGGCGAGACCGGCACCGGCAAAGAACTGATAGCGAGCGTCCTGCACTACAACAGTCACCGGGCTAATGGCCCGTTCGTGAAGGTGAATTGCGGAGGCCTTCCCGATAGCTTATTGGAGACTGAACTTTTCGGCCACGTTCGAGGTGCGTTCACGGGGGCAGTGGAGGAGCGCAAGGGGAGATTCGAGCTTGCCCACAAAGGAACGATTTTCCTGGATGAAGTAGGCAGCATGAGCGAGCGGCTGCAGGTGAAGCTGCTGCGGGTGCTGCAGGAGAAGGAGTTCGAGCGTGTAGGAGGGATGGAAACCATTAAGGTTGACGTGCGGGTTGTCGCCGCCACGAATGCCGATTTGGAAGAGGAGCTGTCCAAGGGCACCCTCAGGGCAGACCTCTTCTACCGCCTCAACGTGATACCTATTCTCATACCTCCTCTGTGCGAGAGGCGTGAAGACATCCCCTTTCTGCTGGAACATTTCCTCGAAAAGTACAACCGGGAGTGCGACAAGAACGTCTCCAGGATGTCGCATGAGGTCTTGGATGCGCTTACCGAGTATCCGTGGCCCGGCAATGTCCGTGAGCTTGAGAGTTGCATCGAGAGAGCTGTTGTTCTGAGCCAGAGCGGGGCCCTTTCTATCAACCTGTTGCCCATCAGCATCCGAAGTTTCCGGGAAAAAGGAAAAGTCAAAGAGTGTGCTGGCCCGCCGGAGGAGGTCATCTCAAGCCTTGTGGAGAAGCTGCACAAAGAGCGCGGGGGCGCAGTTTCTAACCTCCACGGGCGTGTTATCTCGCAGATTGAGAGGGCGCTGCTGGCGAAGGTCCTCGAAAGCAATGACTATGTTCAGACTCGCGCGGCGAAGGAGCTGGGCCTCAGTCGAAACACCCTCCGCAAGAAAATGAAAGAGCATGGTATCCCCTTCAGGTGAAATCCTCTCGCCAGAGGGGTTCAGGTCCCATCTGGGCTTGCTGTCCAGGTCACTCGGTGTAATTTCGCTGTATGCAACGCATGGCGGTCTTCCTGCCCAAGGCGTTGATTGAGTCCGCCTTGCAAGAGGCTTTCTTGCCTTGTCCATGATCTTGACCAAGACCCCCTCAGAAGGACCGTCCTCGAACCTCGCCATGAGTGAGCCACCTGTGAAGAGCGCCTCTTGAGTGCATTGTTTGCGTTAGCTTGTTTCCGTCCACCTCGTCAGGAGTCCTGTCGGCTCATCTGCTCAATAAATGCGCACTGCGCCAAAACTTATCACAGCAGGGATTTGCTCCGCCAAGCCGCTACGCTGCCCCCCGGAATTGCATCATACTGGAACAATGAGGATTAAGGCAAAAGGGGACACCGTGTTTATCGGTTAGGCCATGTTGGCATCGTTTTTGCCACAACACAAAGAGAGAGGTTAGCTGTGTCTAAAGTTTGCGCACCCAACGTCATCGCTCAGTTGGGGCCAGAAGGTGTGCCACAGGAGGTCACGCGGTGCGATGCTCCTGGGTGAGCGGCGTGGTTCTCTTCCTCACAGGAATGGCGACAGAATCAGAAACAGTGCCTACAACCAGAATAAGGAGGGACTTGGATGAGCTTTCAGCGACCCAACTCTGACGACGCAACACAAACCAGGAATCGATCGAGGGATGTGGTCCCCAGCTCCGGCTTGTGCACCCGATGCTTTGACGGTTGCCGGGGAAACTGCGAAGTATTCAGGGCTTCCTTTCGTGGACGAGAGGTGCTTTATCCCGCCCCGTTCGGGACCATCACGGCCGGTGCGAGCAAGGATTATCCCATTGACTATTCCCATCTCAACATTATGGGTTATGCGCTGGGGGCCGAAGGCCTTCCGGAGGGCCAGACGGGAAATCCTGACAATACGCTTTTCCCGTTAGTGGACACTGAGGCGGAGTACGGAACGAAAAATAGGGTGAGAATGCGCGTCCCCGTCTTCACAGGGGCATTGGGTTCCACCGCAGTGGCTCGAAACAACTGGGAGCACATTGCTGCGGGGGCTGGCATATCAGGTATAACGCTTGTTTGCGGTGAGAATGTGTGCGGCGTGGACCCTGGCTTGGAGCTGGATGCCAAAGGCAGGGTTGCTGAATCCCCTGACATGAGGCGACGCGTGGAGCAATACAGGCGATGGTACGAGGGATACGGCGACCTGGTTGTTCAGCTGAACGTGGAGGACACCCGCCTGGGTGTGGCCGAGTATGTTGTTAATAAGTTGGGTGTGGAGACCATAGAGCTGAAGTGGGGACAAGGCGCAAAGTGTATTGGGGGCGAAATCAAGGTTGACACCGTCGAACGAGCGCTGGAGCTCCAGGAGCGAGGCTACCTCGTTACACCGAACCCCTCCTTAGAGACCACTCAAGCGGCTTTCAGGGACGGGGCCCTCAGGAGTTTTGAGAGGCATTCCCGGCTTGGATTCGTTCAGGAAGAAGAGTTCCACCGCGAGGTTGAGCGACTGCGCTCACTCGGGGCAAAACGAGTAACCTTAAAGACCGGGGCTTATCCAATGCGGGAACTGGCGATGGCGATAAAGTGGTCCTCGGATGCGAAGATTGACATGCTGACCATTGATGGCGCGCCTGGTGGCACTGGCATGAGCCCGTGGCGGATGATGTGCGAGTGGGGCGTGCCGACATTTTATCTCGAGTGCATGACGTGGGAACTGTGCGAAAAGCTTGCCGAGAAAGCGGCTTTCGTCCCCGACATCGCCATGGCTGGCGGCTTCTCCACTGAGGACCATATCTTCAAGGTTTTGGCTATGGGCGCCCCCCACGTTAAAGCTGTTTGCATGGGCAGAGCTCTGATGATCCCGGGCATGGTTGGTAAAAACATAGGCATTTGGCTCAATGATGGAAAGGAAAAGATGCCTAAAAGCGTAGGCGAGTTTGGCACGACGACCGAGGAGATCTTTGTCTGCTATGAGGATCTCGTGGCGAAGTATGGTCGTGAGACCGTCAAGGAGATGCCGCTCGGTGCCATCGGTATCTACACGTTCGTTGACAAGCTTCGTGTTGGACTCCAGCAGATTATGGCTGGTAGTCGGAACTTCCGACTTTCCACGATCAGCCGGAACGACCTGATGGCGCTGACGGAGCAGGCCGCGAAGGTCTCCGGCATCCCTTATGTAATGGACGCCTATCGCAAGGAAGCGGAAAGAATCATAAGCAGCGGAAGAGCGTTACGACACCAAGGGGATACAGCGGCAGTCCACGCCCGGTGACCGCATTTGGCGATGTCAGCGGGCCTTCCGTCAGGAAAAGAGAGAATCGGCCAATGCGCTGCGAGAAGGGCAAGCGCTTCGTGCGCCGATCCGTTACCTACGGAGGCATTTCCTGTTGTTTGCGGAAAGCTGAAGCTGAAGGTCCTAAGAATCGCGACAAACCTGTGCACGTTTTGTGTGCATAGGGAGTAACATACGTATCAGGAGGGCCGAGATCAAATGTTAGGATGCGACGATTCTAAGGGAGGAGAGCCGAGGGCTCCGGATGCCAGAAGTGGGGCTACCGCCCCGTCTGCCAAAGAAGGGGAAGAAAAAGGGAAACGCCCAGGTCTATGCTGCAACTGTGACTGGCGAGAGTCCTGCGTTTACCCAAAGCCCAGCGGTGGCGTATGGTTTTGTGAGGAGTACCAGTGAGCAGATATGCTGGCGGCTTCTGCTCCGCGAGAGCCGGTAGGGAACCATCATAGCCAAAAGTCCTCAGGCGGTGCTTGTTTTCACCGGGCTCCCCACATCTTGGATATCGTGTTTTAACACCACCCCCCCGGCCCCAACTGAGCGGCTATGAAGCGAAAAGCCGCCCCTTCCGCGTGGAGGAATGCAGCTGTTTGAACTCGCATCCCAAAATAAGCTGGGGTGAGGGTGGAACCGCAGAGCGCGCAAAGACGTAACGCCGGCATCTTGCCGGCAGTCTCGGGGGGCTCCCCTGCCTCCGCCGAGGGCGAGACGCGCTCAGGACTGCCCCGCCATCGCGGGGCGGCGTTAAATGGATGGCAACACCGAGTTCCCGTGGGAACCATGGGCAAGATGCCCATGCCGCGGCAGGCGAGGACCGGGTCCTTGTCATCCTCATCTCTGCGCCTTTGCGTCTCTGCGTTACCTCTTTTTCCCTCCCGCCACGCCACGTCCACCCGAGACTGAGGAACTACACGCTGGTGATGATTTTGCTTGACGCGGTCGGGCCCCGCTGCTATGGTCAAAAGCCCGCTGAGTACGCGAAACGAATTGATTTTTCAACGCCTGATTATATCCGAAGTGTGGTCTCAGCGCGCCTATGCCGCCTCGCGTCAGCGGCGAGAGGCGGATTCTGCCGGAACCACGCTGGAAAAATGCTGAGCCAAGCGCCGGATACCGCAAAACCTGGCCAACTGACGCGCGCCCGCAGACGTAAAAGAGAAAGAGAAATGGCAAAGCTGCAAGCCAAGATAGCTCTGGAAGATGGAACGGTTTTCAACGGTTACTCCTTCGGGGCGAAAGGAGAAACCTACGGCGAAGGGGTTTTCAATACGAGCATGACCGGGTACCAGGAAATCCTCACCGACCCGTCCTACAAGGGTCAGATCGTCACGATGACTTATCCCTTGATAGGGAACTACGGCATCAATTCCGAGGACATTGAATCTGCCCGCCCGTTCGTCGAAGGTTTTGCGGTCAAAGAGTGCAGCGAGATCGCCAGTAACTGGCGAGCCGAGAAAACGCTCGATGCCTACCTAAAGGAAAACAGTATCATCGGGATAGAGGGGATAGACACCAGAGCGCTAACCAAACACCTCAGGGTTGCGGGCGTCATGAAGGCGGTCATCTCCACTGAAGACCTTGACGACCAAAGTCTTATCAAGAAGGCGAAGGCATCCCCGGGTCTCATTGGACGGGACCTCGTGAAGGAGGTCGCTTGCCGGAAGCCCTGGGTGTGGAGCGACAACGGCAAATACTCCGTGGTTGTCATAGATTGCGGCGTCAAGTACAACATCCTGCGAAGCCTGGCCTCACGCGGGTGTCGGGTCATCGTTGCGCCGGCCGAGGCGAGTCCTCAAGAGATACTGGACATGAGCCCGGACGGACTTGTTCTTTCCAACGGCCCCGGCGACCCGGAGGGTGTCCCCTATGTGGTGGAAACGATCAAAGCCCTCCTCGACAGAATGCCCATTTTTGGCATCTGCCTCGGGCACCAGATGCTTGGCTTAGCACTCGGGGGCAAGACTTACAAGCTGAAGTTCGGGCATCGCGGGGCCAATCACCCCGTCAAGGACCTGCGAACCGAAAAGATATGCATAACAGTCCAAAACCACGGCTTCTGCGTGGACGCCGACACCCTTGACCCGCAGGAGGTGGAGATAACTCACATCAATTTGAACGACCAGACTCTGGAAGGAATCCGCCACAGGAGATTGCCGGTCTTCTCGGTGCAATTCCACCCCGAAGCCTCGGCGGGTCCCCACGACGCGGCTTACTTGTTTGATGAGTTCATAGCGATGCTGGAGGAAAACAGTGCCCCGAAGAGATGACATACGAAAAATCCTCATCATCGGCGCGGGCCCCATCGTCATCAGCCAGGCTTGCGAGTTCGACTACTCAGGGACACAGGCTTGTAAGGTTCTCAAGCAGGAGGGGTTCGAGGTTATCCTGGTCAACTCCAATCCAGCGACGATTATGACCGACACCGTGATGGCCGACCGCACCTATGTCGAGCCCATTACACCTGATGTCGTCGAGCAAATCATCGCGAGGGAAAGACCGGATGCCCTTCTGGCGACTCTCGGCGGGCAGACAGCTCTGAATACGGCGGTTGCCGTCGCCGACCGAGGAGTCCTGGAGAAATATGGCGTGGAGACCATCGGCGCAAGAATCGAAGCTATACGAAAAGCTGAAGACCGCGGCCTTTTTAAGGACGCAATGCGCAGCATCGGACTGAAGGTTCCGAAGAGCGCCGAGGCGGTGACTATGGACGAGGGGCGCGCCATCCTCAAGGACATCGGTCTCCCCGCAATCATTCGCCCCGCCTTCACGCTTGGCGGACGGGGGGGCGGCATCGCTTATAATGTCGAGGAGTTCGAGGAGATTGCCTTCCGGGGTCTCGAGCAGAGCATGATCCACGAGATTCTGATTGAGGAATCGGTCATCGGCTGGAAGGAGTTCGAGCTCGAGGTCATGCGAGACCTCAAGGATAACGTGGTCATCATCTGTTCCATCGAGAACTTCGACCCCATGGGGGTTCACACCGGCGATAGCATAACGGTCGCTCCCGCACAGACGCTCACTGACAAGGAGTACCAGCGAATGCGAGATGCCGCCATCGCTTGCATCAGAGAGATCGGCGTGGAGACCGGCGGCTCGAACATTCAGTTCGCCATCAACCCCGATGACGGGCGGATGGTCATCATCGAGATGAATCCTCGTGTTTCCCGGAGCTCGGCTCTCGCCTCCAAGGCCACCGGATTCCCAATCGCCAAAATTGCCGCTAAGCTCGCTGTGGGCTATACTCTTGATGAAATCCCCAACGACATCACCAAGGAGACCCCGGCGTGCTTCGAGCCAACGATAGACTACTGCGTCGTGAAGATTCCTCGGTTTGCCTTCGAGAAGTTGCGGGGCGCCGATGCCACGCTGACCACCTCCATGAAATCGGTCGGCGAAGCCATGGCCATTGGAAGAACCTTCAAGGAGGCGTTGCAGAAAGGGCTGCGGTCACTGGAAATCGGAGCTGCCGGATTGGACGACCTGAAACAGGACGTTCCTATTGAAGTCCTATGCGAAAGGCTCAGGACACCCAACGCCGAAAGGGTTTTCTACATCAAGCATGCGCTGCAAAGAGGACTTGCCCTCGAGGAAGTCCATGAACTGACGGCGATTGACAGATGGTTCCTCCACAACATTCAGCAGATAGTAGAGTTGGAGCGAGAAATTGGCGCCTACAGAGAACTCGGATGGCAAACCATGCCCACGGACCTTCTCAGAAAAGCCAAGGCGTTTGGCTTTTCGGACATACAGTTGGCAAGGCTGCTCGGAAGCGACGCGGTTTCCATTTTCAAACTCCGCCACGAAAGGGAGGTTATCCCCGCCTATAAGCTGGTGGATACCTGTGCCGCAGAGTTCGAAGCTTTCACCCCTTATTTCTACTCCACTTACGAAACTGAAGACGAGATTCACGACCGCAGGACATGATAGATGCCTTACACAAGAAGTGGCGGTCCAATTCGCGCAACCATGAAGACAACCGAAAAACCGTATGATAACCGTCGTCGTGAATCGCAAGCGAGGCCCGAAATCGTGGTCATTGATTACGGGCTGGGAAACTTGCGAAGCGTCACCAAGGCCCTGCAAAGCGTTGGAGCCAGGGCAAAACTCACCAGCGAGCCGGGAGAGATAATCTCCGCGAAAGGCGCCGTCCTTCCCGGGGTGGGCGCCTTCTCTGCGGGCATGCAAAACCTTCAATCGCGCCGCCTTCTTTCCGCGGTCCTTGACCGAATCGCCGAGGGAAAGCCCTTCCTGGGCATCTGCCTGGGCCTCCAGTTGCTCTTCACACTGAGCGAGGAACACGGATTGCACAAGGGGCTGGACATTGTCCCCGGCAAGGTCGTGAGATTTGAAGGCGAGCTGAAAATCCCTCATATGGGATGGAATACTGTCAGGCTTGTGCGAAACTCATCCGCAGCCCCTCTCTTCGAGGGTGTCCCCGACGATTCCTTTTTCTACTTCGTCCATTCCTATTACGTCCTGCCCGATGACAAAAGCGTCGTCGCCGCCACCACTGAGTACGGTGTCGAGTTCGCCTCCGCCATCGCCAGGGACAACCTTTTCGCAGTGCAATTCCATCCGGAGAAGAGCGGCGACATCGGCCTGAGGATTCTGGAGAACTTCGTCAATTATGTTGGCTAAACGGATCATACCCTGTCTTGATGTCAAAGACGCGAGGGTTGTTAAAGGCGTCAACTTCGTCAACCTCCGCGACGCCGGTGACCCGGTCGAGATCGCCGCAGCTTACAGCCGCGAGGGCGCCGACGAAGTTGTCTTCCTCGACATCACCGCCAGCGTCGAGAAACGCGCTGCCATAGTCGAGGTGGTCAGGAGAACCGCGGAGCAAGTCTTCATTCCCCTGACTGTTGGCGGCGGAATCAGAAACCTCGAAGACATAAGACTCCTCCTCAAATCCGGTGCGGACAAGGTTTCCCTCAACACCGCCGCTGTCGAGAACCCTCCCCTGCTCACCGAATCCTCCAGAGCTTTCGGCAACCAGTGCATCGTCGTAGCTATTGATGCCAAAAGAGTTTCCGGCGGCAAATGGATAGTATATACCTACGGAGGAAGGAAGCCCACCGCTCTCGACGCCCTCGAATGGGCGAAGAAAGCAGAGAAGCTCGGCGCCGGCGAAATCCTCCTCACCAGCATGGATGCCGACGGCACAAAAAACGGCTACGACCTCGAGTTGACCCGCACCATATCCGAAGCCGTCAACATCCCCGTCATCGCCTCCGGAGGAGCCGGAAACCTCCAGCACCTCCGCGAAGCCTTCACCGCCGGCAAGGCGGATGCCGCTCTCGCCGCCTCCATATTCCATTACGGGGAATACTCCATCGCCGAGGCTAAACGCTATCTTCACGACAGAGACATTCCCGTCAGGCTGTGAACGAGCGCGTCTTCTTCTCCATCAAGCGCGTCCCGCTCGTTTTTCCGAGCCTTTTGGGAAATGGGGTGTCAGAAGAGATAAGGGATGTTGTTACGATTTGTTTACAGGGATAGTGGTCAGTGTTGGGTACAATGGGGGTAGAGCAGGTGGAGGAAAGAGAGGATTTGTTCGAGATTCGCTGTTGTCGCGGTCACGGGCAACAGGGCGAGGGTGAAGTGTCGAAAGGGTGGTTGCGCGATGTCGCGCCGACACGCGGACCGAAAAGGAGGAGAGGATGAAGGCGGCGTGAGTTCGCTTGGCTGACTGGAAGTTTTTGCGCATTCTGCTGCTGTTTGCAACGTTCTGGAACAGAGGACGTGCACCAACAGGATGAACTTTCGACAACGAGCTGTTTCGTACTCGTACGCTTCCCGTCGACACCATATCGTCCAGGCGAAAAAAGTCAAAAAAGTCCTTGCTTTCTTCACAGCGGCATGCTTAGTCATCCTTAGATTCAGGCATTACGCGCTCGCAATAGGGCAGAGCGAGAAGTTTCGCCTACTTGAGAATCTTTCCAAGGCGGTGTCAAGCCATGGCCAGGAGAACCCGCAGAGCAATTTCCACTCTCATCTATATCATTATCATTGTGATCGTAGCGGCACTTATCCCTCTACATCTGATCCGCACGGAGGCGCCGGATTGGAGCACAACGTTCTACGTGGACTGCTGGGCGCCGGCGTCAGGCGATGGAGGATCCTGGGAAGGCGCATTCCAAACGATCCAGGAAGGGATAGATGCGGCATGCGATGGCGATACCGTAATTGTCGCGGGGGGACTCTACCCTGAAAACATCTATTTCAAGGGCAAGAGCATCACCGTCCGCAGCAGCAATCCGCTGGACCCACATGTGGTCGCAACCACGGTCATTCACGGCAGTCAAGCGGGTTCCGTTGTCACGTTCTCCGGTACGGAGGAAAAGAGCTGCGTGCTTTCCGGCATGACCATTTGTGGCGGTAGGGCTCTCATCGGCGGCGGAATTCACGGCGGCAGTGGGACTCGCGCCACGATTCGGAACAACGTCATCGTCGAAAACGACGCTGAATATGGAGCCGGGCTTGCTTATTGTGACGGCAGGATCCAGAACAACGTCATCGCGGCGAACTACGCGTTTGCCTGCGGCGGCGGGCTGTGCGATTGCAGCGCCGCTCTCCTCAACAACACGATTATTGGCAACTCAGCACCTGCGGGCGGGGGGCTGGGTTGGTGCGATGGCAACGTCTTGAACTGTATTATTTGGGGGAACGCGGCGGCCGATGGCGCGCAGCTTTATGAGTCCAGCGTGGCCACGTACTCGTGCATTCAGGACTGGACCGAGGGCGGAGATGGAAACATTTGCGAAGATCCCTGCCTTCTTGATCCGGATGGGCGCGATAACGATCCAGAGACCTACGAGGATAACGATTATCGTCTGGCAGCCGATTCTCCGTGCATAGACGCCGGCAAGAACGAGGATTGGGTCTGGGAGGCGATTGACCTGGATGGCAATCCGCGAATCCTGTTTGGCCGCGCGTCCCTGATAGTGGACATGGGAGCATACGAATATGTGCCCGCTCTTGAGATTGTGACAACGTCATTGCCGGGAGGAGTTGAGGGCGAGGTTTACACCGAGCAGCTTGAGGCAACCGGAGGATTGCCGCCCTACGCCTGGAGCATAGGTGGTGGGAATCTCCCTGAAGGTCTAAGCCTCGATCCTACCTCCGGGCAGATCAGCGGCACGCCTACTCGCGCGGGCGTCGGCACCTCCGCTTTTGTGGTTCGCGTGACAGACAACCAACCGTCGCCTTGTGTGGACGAAAAAACGTTCTCCATCACGGTTTTGTCGGCTACCGCGGTTGCTGAGGCACGTTATGGCGAGGACGTCGATGAGCTTGATGACGAACTTGATGATTTGATGCCCGAGGGATCCGGTTGGTGGATCGAGAATAACGCAGCGTACGCTGCGAGTTGGAGCAGGTACCTCGACCTTGTTCCGAAGTATCCGGAAAAGCGAGATGAACTTGAGCGCAAGGCTCTGGAAGTCCTTTACCGCAGCCGGCAATTCCGCCTGTACAATCAACTCGCCGAGGAGTTTCTATCTCGCTGCACGGACCCGGAGATCCGAAGGCAGGTCTTGGACTGGTACCTCCATTCTGCCCTGGAAGTGCCCGATGCGACAGAAGAGGACTACAGCAAGGTCATTGACATAGCGGACCTTCTTGCGGGCGACGAACAGCATAGCGACAGGGCGAGACTGGAGGAATACAGATGCCTGGCGGAGATTCGCCGTATCTCATTTCCCCCGCCTGAGAATTTCTGGTGGGTGAAGGGCAATCCCCTCTACGCGAATAGCTACCTCGACGTCCTGGCACTGAGGGAAGGCCGCCCTTCGAGCGAGATCGAAATCATCGAGTACGAGGCGTTGAAAATCCTATCCAGGTCGCAGCAATACTCCAGGTTTTGCGACCTCGTGGAGGAATTCCTGCCCCACATGACGACCTCGTGGAGGCACACCATGGTCCTCGACTGGTATCTCCATTGTGCTTCGTGCTGGGGAGCAGGCGATTGCCTGAAGACCATGGGAATTGGCAAGCTCCTCCAATCGAGGCCGGATTACTGGGATAGGGGAAGAATCATCAACTTCGTCTTCGACACGATCCTTCGGTACAAAGGCGCAGAAGGGGCCTATCCTTACTTGCTTGCAGAACTTCGGCAAGCCACCGACGAGAAAGAGGTCCTTATGGCTCTGAAGTACAGCTACAAGTATCCGGGGATATTCGAGGGGATGGAGCCGGAAGAAATTGCCAGACTGTATCTATCCAAAGAACAGTTCATTGCCAGAACGAAAGCTAACGTTGACGCCATCGTTCAGCTTAAAACCACAGCCGCCAGATACGAGGCTATGGCAGGGAGGGGAATGTGATGAGACGGAAGTACTACTGCGGTCGAGCGTGCGGCGCGCTGATCCTCGCGGCTGTCTTAACAGTCATTTTCGCTTTCTCCTGCTGGTCAGAGGAGGAAGCTACCTCCGAAGAGGTGGAGGCGCAAATTGACATCGGCGTCACATCCGCTCTCGCGGACGACGCCATGAAGGCCAGGCAGCCTGTCAATGCCTTCAAGCTGCTGCTTGATTTGATCGTCAAATATCCCCGCAACGTCAATGCCCTCCACAAGTACTACGACTTCCTGCTAAACCACAGGATTAAGCTGAGCGATGAGGAGCGTGCCGCCGCGCTGGAGCACGCACGGACTATCTGGCGCGATGTGGAGAATCTTGAGGACGTTTTTCTTGTGGTCTCCGGGGAACAGGGAATCAAAGACCTGTTCGCCCGCGTCGCGGACGACGAGGCGCTAACCCAGGCATTCACCGAGCTCGAATCCACCTTCCGCGACAATGACTTTAAATCCCTCGCGTTCTACGCCTATGTCGCCACCGCCCATGCCGACAAGCCGATTGGGAATCCTGCCCGCGTGGCGGTCGGCGAAACGCTGCTGCGGCACGGGGATTACAAGGCGGCGGAAACCGAATTCCGGGGGAACTGCCTGGGACTTTACTTTCCGTCGGGCCCCGCCCTTCACCAGCGTATTGCATTTGGGATGGCAAGGGCGAGGGACGGACTCGGAAACACCAAGGATGCTGTAATTGGGTACAAAATGGCGTGGCAATATGTGCCGGACTCCCCAATGGGGTTGGCTTCGGCGGAGCGTATCGCTCGAATCAAGCTCGACCAAGGGAATCGGGCGGAGGCCTCCTCGTGGTGTCTTCAGATGAAATCACCAAACCCCGCGCATGTGTTCTCTGACAGACGGTTGAACGACGTCTACTCCGAGGAAATGGCGTCGCTCGGTAGATACTCCGACAGGCTCACCTCGTCTCTTGAAGCCGAGATCACAGCAAGGCCTGTTCCTGCGGAGGAAGAGGATGTGAGGAAGGAGCTTCTGACGCACCTGGCCAACCTGAGGACGGAGAGCGCGGAGCAGAGAGAGGCCGCGCGATCGCAAAGTCTCAGATCAAGAATCCTTTTGGCGAGCTCAGCCGTAACCCTAGACCTCTTCAGGGACCCAGGCAGCATTGCCGCGAGAGCGGTGGATTTCGGTCGGGCTGCGGCAGTGCTGAGAGGAGGAACTAAGCCGGAAGGCAGCAAGCTCGACCAAGCTTTGTTGGAAGCAAATGACGCCATGATCGCATTTGCTCTTCGCGAGGCTCTCGTCAAAGACGCCGACGACGGGACGAACGGCGCTCGCCTTGCTGCCGCCTACCTCTACTATGCGGCAAGTCGTGATGGCGGCGGCCGATCACAACTTGACCATGCTGTATTTTCCCTGTCAAACGATATCGCGGGACTTGAGAAACTCTATTCGTCGCGCGAAGTCAGGGAGAAGATAGCATCCATTTGCAGGGCAGCCGGTCTCCGAGCGAATATGAAAACCGAGTACGGCGCGCTTATCGAGCAGGACATCGGTGCTGCCCGGAGCGCTGACGCTCTCAACAGGCTCGCAATTCAAGCGCTGGACGCACGCAGGCCGGGTCTTGCTGTCGCGGCGTTGAAGCGCATTCAGGAGCAATTTGCCGATCAGATCGAGGCGGCCGAAGTGACCTACCTTCTTGCCGAGGCATATTTTCAGAACGCGGAATGGGCAAAGGCGAAGCACACTTTCGCGGCATACATAAACCGAGAGAAGAAAGATGAGGCGCGCCGCACCGATGCGAAGTACCTCTCAGGGATGTGCGACTTCTATGCCGGCAACTATCCTGATGCAGCAGCGAACCTCCTCCGTTTTTCCCGGGAATATCCTGCTTCTGAAAGAGCGCAGATGGCCGCTCGCGTGGCCCTGACCGCGTGTGCTCGCTACGGAGAGTCCGGGAAAGTACCTGCGGATGAGAGACGCCGCGTCTTGCTTCGACTGACGGAGCGTTTCGCCGGGACTGAATTGGCCGCCGAGGCCCATTTCTACCTGGGCAAGCTCCTGACAACCAACAGGTACAGGCACTTTCGCGGCGCCCTCAGGCACTTTGAGGGAGCTTTGGCGGGCAGGCAAACAGATGCGGCCGCTTACTATCTCGGACTCTGCTACCGGAATCTTGGCGAGTTGGAAATTGCTGAGGAGTGGTATGCAAAGGTCATTCGGGAGAGCAAACGCGGGTATCCGCGAAGGTGGGCCAGGTCGGGCATGAAGATGCTTAACGAGGCGCGCCAGCGGAGTTCCCGATAGAAACGCAACCGACCGTGCCACCTTCGAGGGCAGCCTGGAGGTAGGGCGCATGCGAGGAGAGGCGGAGGGCAGGATCAACAGGGCAAGGTTGAGTGGATGAGCGTGTTGCATGACACAGCTTTCTCGCTACAAGGCACACATATACGCCGAGGCGAGCACTGAAGTGGGGGGATGTGATGTCGAACACAAGAGTAGGGTGGATGTTTGTTCTGTCAGTGGGAATGGCGGGTCTGATCGCTGGTTCCTCCGAGCGGGCGGCCTGGAGCTGTCCGCCCGTCGCTCCTCAATCGGTTCCCAAGGTGGCGGAGAAGACCGTCGCGTATCTGGGTTTCGATCAGGACCAGGGATACCGCAACGTCAGCTTCAGTGGGAGCGGCTCGTACGACCCTGATGGGGGCCCAATAGTGCAGTATTCCTGGGTCTACCAGGCCGATCCGTTCCCCGATGAGGCTCGCTATCACCAATGCTCGTTCACCGAAACCTTCGACGAGCCCGGGGCTTACACTCAGATAAAGCTCTACGTCACCGACGACGAGCAGCAGACAGACTGGGAGTACTGCCATCTCTATCTGGTCGAGCCGGTCTTGAATGTTGACTATGCGGGCGAATCGATGGACGATCCCGACGAGTACGATGAAGGCGCCTTCGTCTGGCTCAACGACGATGATGACAATGATAACGGCGTCCCGGATAACGATCCGTCCGAGACTACCGTTCAGGGCGAGGACGACCTCCTGTCGCTGGAAGTCTGGACTGACCCGCCAGCATTCTGGTTGGAGGAGGGGCAGCTCACATTAGAAATTGTGTCGGGGACATCGAAAATCAAAGTCTGGAGGTACACCTATAAGGGAACAGAGCTCACCCTGCCCAAGACGTGGCCTATAGGGGAGGTGCTGGGAGAGACCTTCTACATAGAGGGCGTGGACCTGAGCGGCTCCCTGAGAGATGTCGAGCTGAAACTGACCTATTCGTGTGGCAGTGAATCCTCCGTTGACAAGGTCACGATTACCGTCTTGGGTGTCGAATCAGTCGCGTGGGTCGGGGTCGACCCCGGTGATGGCTACACCGGTCTCTCCGATGACAACCCCGCCTCTCACGGTGGAGGCTGGCGAGTCTTCCCCGGAAAGAACACGCCTACCGGAGAGCTCCACGATAAGGTGAAGGCCAAGGCTACGATCAACGTAACAATGCCGGCCGGCCGGACGTCTAAAGTGTACTTTCAAGTTTTTGACATGGATGACCCCACGCAGAATGGGGCGGACAATGTCGTCGATAGCAACGATACTGCCACGGCGTATAACGGAGCTGACAACAAGGGCTCAAGCCCAAGGATTACACCAACGGGTATGCAGGAGGTGACCGTTTCAGGCGGGACAGATTTCGCCGAACTCGAGTACACAATTACCAGTCGCAATCCGGGGAATAATTTCAGGGTAGTGGCACACTGTTTGGCCGATTACCTTGATGTCGTCGCGATAGATACGGGGGCTCAAAAGAAGGGTCTGGACCTCAAGGAAGGCTCCACGGGTGGCACCGTTCCCGAGAAGTATAAAACGCCTCTGCTCTCGGTTTGGCGAAAGCTTCACGTCGAATTCGACAGGATGGGAAATGCACCAGCGGGACAGTTCTTCGCTGAGATTGACGGCACCTCGTCAAGCATCAGCACCAACTCGCTGACGTCTCAGGGCAACCCCGGCTGGGCCGCCGATAGTCTTCATGGAGCTATTCTGAATCCGGACGGGAACGACGCGCCGAACAGTCTCAGCCTCCGAACCAACTGGGAGGTGATGGACAACACGAACAATACGGTCACCGTGAAAACCGACTACACGACCGACACCTTTGATAACGACGGCCAGAACGGTGTAGACGATGAGGGCGAGGTGTACGAAATGACTCCCCAAGACCCGTCAAACAAAGCCTTCGCGATCGAGACCGATGACCCCGAATGGTTGACCGGCCTGAGCCCTCCGACAAACGCCGCCGCGCTCGCCGCGCTCAACGGTTACTTCGACGATGCCTACGTCGAGTGCGTGGAGGCAGAAGGCAATACTCAGAAGACATTCGACTTCAATAGAAACCGCTATGGCCCTCATGGTTTCAACTGGGATAATCCCGTAGATGTACAGCATTCTGCGGATTTTTGGGCGGTTGAGGTCGGCTGGTGCTACGAGAGCTACGATCGCAACATACTCGGCCCGTGCGAGACGCATAACAGGTACTCCTATCGTGGCGATGATGACCCGGAAAACGAGGGATTACCGGAGGGCGATGGCAACGCATTCTGCTTGCGGGGAGTGGCAGATTCGGTGTGTGTTGACGTCTTTTGCGAGACCATTAGAGATGAGGGACTATTCAACGTCCTTATGGTCTGCGCCCACGAGATTGGTCATGTTCAAGGCCTGGATCACGCGGATTATAGTGGCTCCTTCGATGAGGATGACAAGGGGATCATGTTTTGGGAGAAGCCACCCTGGTTGTGCCGGCATGACTGGTATGCGTTGGATCCCTATGACCAGGGGTACGATAGGTTCTCCAATAACAATATCAACCAGCTCAGAAGCTGCGCGAATCCGTACTAACAGGAGGGGCAGTGGCCATGATCCGTGGAATTCTTCTTTTAGTGTGTTGTTCGCCGGTCGCACAGGCGGCCGCTTTTGCGGAGCACAGTCCTCCACCGATAGAGTTTTCTATCGAGGCCAATAGGACCGAGTGTGTGGTCGGCATGCCGATCTTGTTGAAGCTCAGCTTGCGGAATGCAGGTTCCATGGATTATGAAATCATCGGTGAGCTTGGCTGGGCGCAGGGCCTTACAATCCTGAGTCGGAGAGAGGGGGCCGAGCTGACCCCTCTTCCGTATCGTGACTATGTCCGTCATAGCGACGTCGGGCCTATTCTGACATACTTCTTCACAGGCCGGCTGGCTCCGGGTGAGGTCCAGGTAATCCTGCACATGGTACCGACAGACGGCATGAGCCCTGGTCCCTTGAGGTTCAAGGCAGAGTTGCGGTTGCGGCAAAGGCCTCACAGGCTGGAAACGGCCGAGATCACGGTCAATATTCTAGAGAAGCCTGAGTCTGTTCGACCAGGCCCTTTCACCAACCAAGAGGAGGCGCTGATTTACAAGTATGTCGTGCGTAAGCATAACCGGTTTGAAAGGGGGGTCCCGTCCGAGGTAGTGTCGCTCTTGAGGAAAGGCATCCTTTCGGATCAGGCAGGTCCCGTCTCTGAGTACGCGTTGTATGCCGGTGTGTTCCAGGCCATCGGGCACTTCACAACTCCAGAGGACGTCAAGCTGGCGGAGGAAGCCGCGGAGGCGTTGTCCAAGCGGTTCCCCGATTCCTGGCTGCGGGCACACGCGTACGCGCTGCTGTTCTGGGCTCATTTCAAGAAGGGCAACTTTGAGAAGGCCCGCGGGTTTGCGGTCAAAGGACTCCAGTTCCCCGAGTCAAACCCGCTGTTCCAAAACCTCGGCATCATGGAGAAACTTGAAAAACTGAGCGCGAGTTCGAAACGCCAACAGGAAAAGTGAATCCAGCGAGCCGACATCTCCTGAGCCGCTGTGCTCTGCTTTTGTCCCCCTTCACCCCACAGCGGGCCCGGCGGGGGGGTGCATAATGCACAAGACACCGAACCCCACGCTTCGCACCTCGAACTTCTGCGGTAGCTGCTTAGCTACCATCAGGGGAACTGACTCACCATGAGGAGAGCGGAATGAGCATGCGGTGTGCAGCATTAGGAATTGTGCTTCTGACTGGCGCGGGCTCCCTTAGCTCATCTGCTGCCGAGGGCAGCGTGAGCGGGGCGCTCGAGCTCGGGATATCGGTGCCGAAGGAGACGTTCGTCCAGGGGGAACCGGTTCCGATAACGGTCGAGATACGCAACCGGTCCCAGAAGGACGTAGAGGTCGTCACTGATCTCGAGCCTGAGTTTGGCACCCTCACGTTCCGCGTGACGGACCCCGAGGGCGAAACGTGGACCCCAAGACCTCATGTGCAGGGGGGGAGCTTGGGAAGAAAGACGGCGTTGAATCCAGGCGACAGGTTGACCCACACGGTGCTCCTGGTCTCTGGGGTTGTGCGCGGGGCCGGGAGATTCATTTTTCGCGACACGGGAAGGTATGCCGTACAAGCTCTTTACGGCGGGGCTGTCTCCTCCGAACCGATCGCGATTACTATCATTGAGGCTCAGGGTCTCGACATCGAGGCGCGACGCCTCTTCATGGGACCAGAGCAACGGGAAGTCCCGGTTGGACCTGGCGTCAGTCGGGGCACCGTGGACACCATCCGCCACATGGCCCGGGAGTATTCGACGAGCAGAGACGCTCCCCTCGCGGGCCACTTCCCCAGGATGGATTACCAGCTCATCGAGCTTTTTGAAGGCATCCTGAAGGAATACGTGGGTAGCATGCACCAAATAATCCGGGAGTATCCAACGAGCACATTTGCTCCCTACGCGGGCTACTACCTCGGGATGCATTACCAGAGAGGAGAGGACTATAAGGAGAGCATCGAGCTTTTTGAGCGCATCCTGAAAGACTACAAGGACTTCCCCGTCTGGGCAGATGTCATGTATCAGTTGGCCATTGCGTACAGGGAGACCGGAAGGGAAGACAAAGCCCGGCAGTACATTAGGCAATTGATCTCCAAAGACCCCTCCCACCTCGCTGCAAGAAGAGGGAAGAAGTTTCTGCGCGAACTCCAGTCTGATTAATTCATAAATCATTGCCAAAGCGAGGGGATCCAACGGTGAGATCGTGCTCTGCGTTGCTGTCGGTGGCTCCGTGAGCTTGACGGCTCACTACTGTGGAGCTTACTCGTATGACACGGACAACGGACCCCCGTATTACGCTGGTAAAGGCATAACCGACTACGACTGGGACATGGGTGATGAAACTTTCCTCGATGGGTCTTCAGTAGTACACGAGTATTCCGAGCCCCGGGAGTACGGGGTCGAACTCACCGTTTGGGACGACGAGCCAGATCCTTGTCGGATGTGCGATAAGCATACGATCACCGTGTGGGTTGTCACCGTTGACGTCGAGGCCGGCTTGAGCGGGGAAGAGAAGCAGAACCCGGGACTACATGTGAACGTAAACTGGAGCGACGACGACGAGGATGGATGGACACCGAACGACAGTCCTCCGAACGGCACCTATAAACCAGATAAGCTCGACGATTTTATCGGAGGCGGGGGCGATGATGATTTTAGGTCGTTCGGCATCGACGTGGACCCAAACCACGCTCCGGTCACAGTCGTCGTGGAATTCGAGAACAACATCAAGGTCTGGGAGTCGTGGACGAAAAAGAAGTGGGAAGGCGAAGAGTACAAGTCGTCGGAGGTGGCGTCCGGAACTGCGTACGATCCCGACGAGATGCCCTATCCGCTCCTCATCGAAGGCCAGTCCGGAACAGAAGACTTCAGAGATGTGTCCTTGACAGCGACCGTCAAGTACGGCCAGGACGAAATCTGCTCCGACGTTGTCAAGATCACCGTGTTTGAGGTTACGGTGACGCCGCTCTTCGCTCGAGCTCAGCAGGGTGATTGTGAGAAGAAGTTCAGCGACCCCCTCTTCAAGGTCAGTTCCGACAGGAACGGCAGGATCAGTTGGGATGATGCGAACGGTGACGGAGTAGTGGGAGATTACGACGAGAAGTGCAAATACTTCGCCAACTGTATGGAATGCCAGGGCAGTATCAAACCCGTGGGCGTGCTGCCGGGCGAGGTCGTGTTCGATCTCACCAGGGACGCTTGGGGAAGGGCGTGGAACAGATGGGCAACAGGGAGCTGGTCTCTGTTTCAGGAAAGAATACCGTGGGACCCGGATGACACCACGCAGGCGGATGAAGATTTGACCCCCTCCAACCAGAACCATATTTACATGATCGACGGTCCCGTTTGCAAGTCCAGAAAAAAGAGTGAGTGCGGCGACTATGTACTATGGATAGCCAACTTCAAAGAATGGGCCCTCGTTTCGATTGGCGGTCAGATGCGCCAGTGCTCAGACATCCAGAAGTGGCATCACCAGCTCTATCTGAAGCCAAAGGGCAGTACCGAATTCCTCACCCGTCACGATGCCGCCTTGCAGAAGCTTGGCGGAGGATGGGTAAATGTTCCCAACAACCCTTAACATCTCTCGGAGGTCAATGATAATGAATAGGAAACTCACACCTTTTCTCGCTTTTATCGTGATATCTCATCATGTCATGGCCGCACAAGACCTCGCGGGACACGGGAAAAGCTCACCCCGGTCACTCCAATCGGCGAATATCGGGCAAAGGGTAAAAGCGAGAAGCAGGATACTCAATGAGAGACGTTCTCTCATTCGAAGCCTCGTGGTGATCGCGGGCTCTGACGACCGAGAGAGCTATGAGGGGACGACCAGAATCCAGAATTGGAACACCCCGAAGCACCTGGCGATACTCTTGCTTGGCGAACTGCGCGCGGAGAAGGGAATCCGCATTCTGACGCAAAACCTCACCTATCGCGTAACCCCGTTGGTCGGAGGTGTTGAGACCGGAGCTTTGGCCTCTCAGTTTCCGGCTGCCCGAAGCCTTGCGCAAATAGGAAATCCAGCGGTCCCCGCCATCCTACGCATATTGAGAACGACTAAGACCCCGCTGGAGCGTCAGATCTGCGCGTGGATCCTCGTAGAAATAGATGGCCGCCATGTGGCGAAATTCAGGGTCGCAAACGCCATCAAGCAATGCAGCCTGTCTATCCCGAAGGCCAATCTCGAGGCCGCGACCAAGTACTTCGACAAGGAGGACCTTGACTTCCCCCCGCCCGAGCAATCAGAAAACACCGAGGACAAGTGACGCGAGCTGGACCGGACGCCCAGCTTCGCGTTACTCATTGCCACTCTCAACGGGTCTCCACACGGATCCCCGGGAAGCTTCAAGCGGAAGGAAAGTTCCTCCGGTCGGTTGATTACATGAGGGACCTCTGGCTGGAGTATCCCGACATGCCCTCGACGGAATCCACCTACTTCGCGCTGTCGCAGGCGATCTACGCGAAAGCCTCCGAGGTTCTGACCAACGAGGAGCTGAAGAAGAAAAAGCTCACCAAAGCCGACATGATCTCCCGCAGCATCGAGATGCTCAACAGCTTCCTGACGCTCTATCCGAAAAACCCCGCCAACGACGACGCGAGCTTCTCGTTGGTCAACGCGTTCCTGGAGCTGGAGGGATACGAGGAGGTGGTCAAGCTATCTCGCAGATTCCAAGAGAAGCTCACCGAAAGTGAGTTCTTCGACAGCTTCATCTACACCGAGGCGATCGCCCGCTTCTCACTCGGTGAATACGACAAAGCCATCTCGCTTTGCGAGAAGGTGGCGGAGATGATGATAAAAGACGCGCACGGCGTCGAGCAGGAGAGCAAGAACAAATGGCTCGCGTTGTACATGATCGGGCAGATTTTTCACGCCCGGGGCGAGCCGCGAGAAGCCATCGAGAGCTATCGGGAAGTCAAGGACCGCTTCCCCGACGCCAAGGAAGCCATCGCATACTTCGAGGACAAGGCGCTGAGCTTCGAGGACGTCTCCACGTTCCTGCCGAAGGAGAAGGCTCAAATCGAACTGACGTATCGCAACATCCCGGAGGTCGACATCAAGGCGTACAAAGTTGACCTCATGAAGCTGTTCCTTCAGGAGAAGAACCTCAGCCGCATCACGGGAATCCGTTTGGCGGGAATCGCTCCAACCCACGAGGAGACGATTCAACTCGGCGACGGGAAGGACTACGAGGACAAGAAGCGAAAGATCGCTTTGCCCGTGGAGGATGAAGGCGCGTACCTCACCCTGGCGAGAAGTGCAACCTTCACGCCTCCGGCTTCGTCCTCATCAGCCCGTTGGAGATAAACGCTCGTGCAGAATCGCTCTCCAGCCACAGGCTCTCGCCTACCGCTGGCGGGGCCAGGGGGGTGACGAACGGAATCAGAGAAACAAGGAGTTTGCGCTTCATCACAATTCTTCCTGACAACTTTGCCCCACGATGCGAATAGGAGGGAGTGTGAGTCCGGGCAATGTTCAGAGGCCGGACACAGGAAGACGCGGAGCCTCGCATAATCGCGGAAACTGCCGGAAGAGCTTTGAGTAGAATACCGAGAGCCTCGGTTAATGGGCGGCCGGAGATGGCAATATACTGCGTGGCTTATCGCTTTACACAGTCCTCGCGACTCAGTCAGCTACTCGCTCTGGATGGAAATCTCCGCCCAATAACCAGCCTCGTACGACCAGCCGCTGGGTTGGTTGACAAGCTCTAACACAACCTCCTTGCCGCCATACGCCGAGAGGTCCACACTGACTTCCATCCAACCGTTAGTGGCGGTGTCCCTGCCGACCGACTTCTTGAAAAGCTCCTTGCCGTTGGCTTTGACGATGAGCGTCCAGTCGCCCTGGGGGTCGTGTCCGACGACCAGGCGGAGCGTGGTCTTCTTATCGGCGGGGACCTGCACCTTTCGGCTCAATGTGCAGCCGGTTTCCCGGTTAAGCGGATGCGTTACCAGAACTTTCTTCTTGCCGCCCCATTCTGGACGGAGGCCGGGGTCCATGTCAGAGCCGCAATTGGCGACCTTCCAGCCGGGTGCAAACCTCCTCATAGCGTCCTTGAGGTTGACTCCTGAAACCACGACTACCCGCTCCATCTCCTCTTCGGTGAAATGGCTGTCGGCAAAGGGGCCGGGCTGCCAGCATTGTTCGAGTCTGGGAGGCCGGGGACGCAAAACGGGGATGACGAAGACCTCTTCGCCGCTCGCGTCTTTTTCGACCCGCCCGCCGGCTCGCGTAACCGCCTGCGACACGAGCCTCTCGCAGACGTCAATCAGGCGAGGAAAGTTGTACGCTGTATGGCTGAAGACGCCCTCTTCGTTGAGTGCCGACTTGAATCGCTCCGGCAGTTTCGAGAAGCCGATGGTCGTGAAAAGCACGCCGCCTGCGCTGGAAGGATTGCAATCGGAATCCTGTCCGCAGCGGGTCGAGATAACGATGGTCTTGTCCGGGTCGCGCTGTCCGTAAAGCAGACCTATGACGATGTAAGCCCCGTTGATCTTGGCGTCTATATTGAAATCGCTGTCAGGACCGGTGCATGAAAAGCGGCGGTACGCTGGATTCAGGTGATATTTCTTCTCGACCAGCTCCCATGTCTTCTCCCAGTTTCGCGGATTCTGTTTGTACCACTGGAGCACGTCGCGGATGGCTTCCGCATATTGGCTGCCTTTTGGGATGCACCTCAAGCCCGCATTGACGATTTTGACCGGGTCGGTTTCGAAGAAGGCTTCGGCGTACATGCCGCCGACGAATTGCCCGCCGTAAACGCCGTCGCCGTAATTCATGAGCCGGCCGAACTTCTCTCCGAGGGCGATGACAGTGTTCGGCATTCCGGGGGCGATCAAACCGGAGAAGTCCGCCTCGATCTGATAATCAATATCGTCGGCATGCTTATTGAATCGAGGGTGCCCCGAATCGGGCGGCGCGATGCCCCGTCGGAGATTATCGCGGCCCGCTCGGTTGGCGTGCCAGAGGGCATACCCGCTGTTGGCGAAATCAATCCCCGCCTGACGAATGGCTGCGTCGAAGCCGTACTGCTCAAGCGTGCGGACGAAGGTCATCTCGACATAGATGTCATCCTGTCGAAATTGGTTGACCGTGCGGGGATGCCACTTCGGCATCTTGTCCTCGGGAATAATTTGTCCCTTCCATCTGAACTCCGTCGGGGCGCCCCAGCCGACGCCGACCATCTGCCCGATCCAGCCGGCCTTCATTTTGTCAATATACTCTCGCACGGGAAGGCGGCGAGACGTTTGCCCCGCTGCCGGAGCTCTCGCCCCTATCCCCAGAACAAGCCCGAACGCTGCCAAGCCCATAGTGAGTCTGCGCATAACACCCTCCTCCTGAAAAAGCTTTTATGATTGTTGGCGCCATCTCTGAAGCGGAGGCCTTTCTCAAAAGCCCCTGGCGCCCCGCTGCAAAAACACCGATTTGGCTGAGGACATCCTAACACCTCCGCCAGTCGCGTCAAGAGCAAACATCCTTTCCACGGCGTAGCAGAAAACAACCCATACCGCGAAATATTGGCGCACAACGGGAAAAAGGGTGTGGCTGCATTTCGGTGGCGCGGTCTGGATGAATCCGCTGGATCGAGAAGCCCGGCTAAAGCCGGCCGGCATGAGGGATGCAGGGCGTCCGATGGCCACCAGCTAAAGCAGGTGTCTAAGGGTGATGCCGGCTAAAGCCCGGCAGCCCCGCCTGCGGCGGGGTGGCGACCGCGACGAGAACACAGGGCCGTGCCCGATATGCCCCGGAAACGCAGCCACACCCGGGAAAAACGTGGACACGAGACCTTGTTATGGATATGCTATCATAAAATTTCGTGGGTCATCGAGGCGGGTCTGAGATAAGATATTGTCCTGCCGAACGCGAAGAGCGGCATTTCTAAGTTGAACCACCTTTCGCGGATAGAAAAAGTGGCCCTACGGGCAGGAGAAAGAAACAGGCAGTTGGCTTTCCACCCAGAACCCTAAAGAAAGGAGCTGGCGACATGGCGAAACCGAAGACCAAGCCCCAAGTCATTGATGGTATTGCACAGGGCGCGGGGATCACCAAGAAGCAGGCGAAGGCTGCTCTGGAAACACTGGTTGCCATGGCTTACAAGGGCGCCAAGGATGGATTCACCATTACCGGCTTGGGGAAACTTGTGGTTGTGAGGCGAAAAGCTCGTATGGGGCGCAACCCCGCCACCGGCGAAACGCTCAGGATCCCGGCGAAGAAGGCTTTGAAGTTTCACATCTCGAAAGCCGCCAAGGACGCGATTCTTCCATCAAAGAAGTAAAACGGGCTTGTCCGCCCTCGGGAGAGACGACGATAGGGTCTAAGACGATTCCCTTTTTGGTAGGTGTCCGGACCCCGCCGTCGGCGCTGGTGGACAAACGTAATTGTCTCCGAACCCCGCACGTGTGGGGGAGAAAGAGAAACTGACTGGCGTGCCGCCGGGCTAGGCCAGAAGTCGAGGAGTCTTTTCTTCTTTATGGCGCGGCACAGTTTTCCGTCGGAGGGCGCAGGGCGCCGTATGAACTCGAAGGCGGACCGGTCTTGAAGCGCACAGGTGGCAATCACCCTCCATAATTGCTCATTGGCTTGTCGTCCCTTGCCACTGCCAGTGCATGGGGTCACGTGTCGGCCCTTGACAAAGAAGCGCAGTGCCCGTTGTGCCGCGTTGTTGGTGAGGCCAACGGCTGGCGTCGTGATGAATTGGAAGTAGGCGTCGCCGTGTTTGCGAAATCGCTCGGCCATGTTTCGTGCTTCGCGTTTTTCTGTTCTCCCATCTCTCGCAAGGCGACTTTGGCGACTTTTGAAGAGCGGCCTTGAAGGCGCGCTTCGACATTCTGTCGCGACGGAAGGCTCGGCAATCGTGTCTCGGATCCCCCGGCTCTCCTCCATTGTTTCGTTGTGGAGATGCGAGAATAAGAATGAGATGGTAACTGTTGCAATGACGTTGCCGATCCATGAAAGGAAATGAGACTATGCGGAAAGTGCTCGAAAAAAATATGAAAGCGGCCGCTCTTGTAGTTGCGATTGGCCTGACTGTGTTGACTGCCGGCTGCGTTCGCAGCGGAGGCGGAGGTTGGCGGGACAAGCTTGCCGGGGAGCTGCCCCTCCTCGGACACCGTAACTGGATTCTCGTCGCCGACTCAGCATACCCGGCGCAAAGCCGAGCCGGCATCGAGACCATCGCAACGGGCGCGAGCCAGATTGAAGTGGTTAAAGCTGTGCTGAAAGGCGTGGACGACACCAAGCACGTTCGTGGCACAGTGTATCTCGATGCGGAGATGGAATACGTAACGGAGGAATCCGCCCCGGGAATCGAAGCATATCGTAAAGAGCTGACGGCTCTGCTTCGCGGCCGAAAAGTTGAGACTCTGCCGCACGATGAGCTGATCGCCAAGCTGGACGAGGCGGCAGAGACATTCCGCGTGCTGATTTTGAAAACGAACCTCATTGTTCCCTATACTTCCGTCTTCCTTGAGCTGGATTGCGGATACTGGAACTCAGAAGCTGAGCAGAAGCTGCGCCGGGCAATCCAGCAGGCGAAGTGATGCGTCGCCTTTTCCGGGCCGTTCCATTGCCGTATCTTTGTGAGAGGGTGATAGCGAGTGAGCGGCCCGACCTTGCAAAGACTGGCCAATGCCGTCGGCGACAAGGGCGAGTTTCCGGAACAGTTGCTCTGCTTGCCCCTGAAAAAAGGGAAACGAGTATAGTGACAGAAAAAGCTAAAGTACCAAATTGGCGGTTGGGGCCCCGGGCGATGGCTCGGTTTCGGGACGGAGTGACCCTATCGCAGAGAGCGCAGAGACCGCGGAGAGGAGGGATGACATCATGAGGCGACGCGATTTTTTGAGGAAATGTGCAATCGGAGCCGGTGGAATCGCTCTTTCGAGCCGATTCAATCGCATCACCCGTGCCGCCGGCGAGATGGAAAGACCAAACATCCTGTGGCTTATTGCTGAAGATTTCTGCCCGGATTTGGGCTGCTATGGCACACCGCTCGTCAAGACGCCGAACATTGACAAACTCGCCAGCGAAGGTGCGCGCTACACCAACGCCTTCACAACGGCGGCGGTTTGCTCCGCCAGCCGCTCCGGCTTCATGACCGGGATGTATCAGACGAGCATCGGCGCCCACCAGCACCGAACCCCCGATAAGAAACCGCTCCCCCCCAACGTAAAAGTGATTACCGATTATTTCCGCGCTGCCGGCTACTTCACCTCCAACTGCGGAGGGGGCAACTGGAAAAGGAGAGGAAAAACCGATTTCAATTTCATCGCAAGAAAGCCCTTTGACGGGACCGATTGGCGGCAGCGCAAACCGGGTCAGCCGTTCTACGCCCAGGTGAATTTCAGTGAGACGCATCGAAATTTCAAAAGGGACCCAGAAAACGCCGTTGACCCGGACAAGGTTGAACTTCCTCCTTACTATCCGGACCATCCTATCGCCCGCCGGGATTGGGCGAACTATCTCGAATGCGCCCAGGTGCTCGATAGAAAAGTGGGGATAGTCCTGAAGCGGTTGAAAGATGACGGGCTGGCTGATAACACGATCGTCTTTTTCTTTGGCGATCACGGGCGGCCCCATGTGCGAGGTAAACAATTCCTGTATGAAGGAGGAATGCACATCCCGCTGGTCGTTCGCTGTCCGAGGCACATCAAACCCGGCACGGTCGTGGACGACCTCGTCAGCGCGATTGATTTCGGCCCGACGTGCATGAAGCTTGTGGGAGTTGAGCCGCCCAAGGCCATGCAAGGGCAGGTCTTTCTGGGGCCCAGGGCGAAGAAGCGGGAATGTGTTCTTGCCGCAAGGGACCGCTGTGACGAAACCTTCGACCGCATTCGGTGCGTGCGTACCAAGCGATTCAAATACATCCGCAATTTCTTCCCGAACCTTCCGTACACTCAGCCCAACCTTTACAAGAGACGCCAATATCCGGTCCTGACACTCTTGGAGGTTCTTTACGCCCAGGGGAAGCTTGCGGCGGAGCAATCGCGATTCATGGCTCCGTGCCGCCCCCCCGAGGAGCTATACGACCTTGTCAACGACCGGTACGAACTCCACAATCTGGCGGAGGATCCGAAATATCAGACGGTCCTAAAGGAACTGCGAGCCACATTGAACAAGTGGATCGAGGAGACCGGCGACCGGGGAGAAATCCCGGAGGACCCGAGAATCGCCGCCGAAGAGTTCCTGACAAGGCACGCCCCAAACCAGAAGAGAGTAATGAAATCGCGTGGACTCCCCTTCAACATCACGCCGACGGAATATCTCAAGTATTGGAGAAAGGAGTTGGGCCTTTAAGGATCGCAAGGAATAATCCAGAGAACAGGTCAACCCCAAGACTCAGGTTCATGGCAACTGAAAAGGGAGTAAACAAAAATGCTGAAAGAAAGAACCGTGGGAGTGCTGGTGGGACTGGCGATGGCCCCGTTTTTCATCACTACGCTTGCGTGCAACTCCCCGGCACAAGTGGCAGGATTCCGCAGTGCCTGGCCGAGTGATGTCCAGCGGGTGTGGGTCGGACCGGAATACTGGTCCAATCGGTTGCAGGACTGGCGGGTCTCAGGCGGGCGTCTGGAGTGCGTTACCAACGGCGCCGATCGTAATGTCAATCTCCTGACGCGTCAGTTGGGGAAGCAGAAAGGCGACCTTCGCATGAGTGTTCGCCTCGGCCGTCTGAATAAGAATGATTCAGTGTTCCGGAAAGGCTGGGTCGGCTTTCGCATCGGTGCAAAGGGCCTCTTCGGCGAATACCGGGACAACGCCATTCGCGGTAAGGGATTGAATGCCGGAATCGGCACCGGCGGGAAGCTTTTCATCGGCAACCCTGATACGAATAACGGGCAAACGGCGGGCGCCATCCCGCTCGACGACATCGAGCTTCGCCTGACCGCAAAACCGAGCGGCATCGGCTACAAGTTGACTCTCTCGGCCCACAACCCTGCAACGGGAAAACCTATCGGGGAGCTCAGTCGGGACAATGTTCCCGCCAACAACTTCATCGGCAACCTCGTGCTCGTCTGCCATCAAGACCGTCCCGCGAGACGTAAGACGGGAAAAGGGGCTGACGTGCGATTTTGGTTTCGCGACTGGAGCGTCTCCGGCAGCAAGGTTGATGTTCACGACGACCAGACTTTCGGCCCCATCCTCTTCGCCCAGTACACGCTCAGCAGGGGCATACTGAAGATGACCGCACAAATGCCGCCCATCGGCGAGAAAGATTCCCAGTCGGTCCGCCTGCAGATTCGCGAAAAGAATAGCGGCCCCTGGAACACCATTGCTAAGGCCGGCATACACAAGCTCGCCCGCACAGCCACCTTCCGTATCGCCAATTGGGACGCCTCACGCGCCACGCCCTATCGCCTGGTTTACAAGCTGACCGCGCCCGACGGTAAGCCAAAAGAGTACTATTGGCAGGGAACAGTTCGCCGCGAGCCGCTGGACAAGAAGACCATCGTCGTGGCGGGATTTACCGGAAACAACGACCTCGGCTTTCCGAACACTGACATCGTGGAGCACGTCAAAGCCCACGACCCGGACGTATTGGTCTTTACAGGCGACCAGATTTATGAGCGGGTGGGGGGCTACGGCGTACAACGCAGCCCGCTGGAGAAGGCGTGCCTGGATTATCTTCGGAAGTGGTATCTGTTTGGCTGGTCGTTCGGAGACCTCCTGCGAGATAGACCCACCGTCTGCATGCCGGATGACCACGACGTTTACCACGGCAACCTCTGGGGAGCGGGCGGCCGCCACGCGCAAGGAGTGGGCAAAAAGGGGCAGGACACCGGCGGTTACACCATGCCCGCCGAGTGGGTCAACATGGTCCAACGCACCCAGACCAGCCACCTCCCCGACCCCTACGACCCGACGCCGGTCGAACAAGGCATCGCTGTCTATTATTGCGATATGGCTTACGGCGGGGTCAGCTTCGCCATCCTCGAGGACCGCAAGTTCAAATCATCCCCCACGGTAATGGTCCCGGAAGGCAAAGTGTTCAACGGCTGGTTCCAGAACCCGGACTTCGACCCGGCGAAAAGTGCCGACGTGCCCGGTGCGAAGCTGCTCGGCGACAGGCAGCTCAAATTCCTGCGGGACTGGGCGGCGGATTGGAGCCGCGGCGTCTGGATGAAAGTGGTACTGTCGCAAACTATCTTCTCGAACGTTGCGACGCTGCCCAAGCCCGCCAACACCGACGATGTTGTGCCTGGGCTAAAGATTCTGGACCCCGGCGAATACCCGAAGAATGACCAGCGGGCCGCTGACGCCGACTCCAATGGCTGGCCGCAAACCGGTCGCAACAAGGCCCTGCGTGAGATGCGGCGAGGCTTCGCGTTCCACCTCGCCGGCGACCAGCATCTGGGCAGCACCATTCAGTACGGTGTGGACGAATGGCATGACGCGGGCTTTGCCCTGTGCGTTCCTGCTGTCGCCAACATCTGGCCGCGGCGCTGGTTTCCCCCGGCGCCGGGCGGCAACCGCAAGCCCGGTTCCCCTAAGTACACGGGCGATTTCAGGGATGGTTTTGGCAACTTGATGACCGTTTACGCTGTGTCCAACCCGTTCAGGTCGGGGCGCGAGCCGGCTACCCTTTACGACCGAGCCACAGGTTACAGCATCGTCAGGTTTGACAAAGACCGCCGCACAATCACCATTGAGTGTTGGCCCCGCTATGCCGACCTGACCGACCCCAAAACCGGCGGCCAATATCCGGGCTGGCCGATAACGGTCAAGCAAAGCGATAACTACGCCCGAAATGCCGCTGCCTATCTGCCGACGATTAAGGTGAGTGGCATCACCGATGCGGTCGTGCAGGTGATTGATGAGTCGAACAGCGAAATCGTCTATACGCTTCGCATCAAGGGCACGAGCTTCCGACCGAAGGTTTTCAAGGCTGGCTCGTACACCGTCAAGGTCGGCGAGCCGGGCACGAAGAATATGAAGACGCTCAAGAACATCCACTCCTCGCAAGGAAAAGCATTCCGCACGCTCGAAGTGGCGTTCGATTGATGAAGCAGAGCGACAACGAATGTGGAATGCTCCGGGGAGAACGCGGAAAATTAAGGGATCTCACCAGGGTACGTTTGTGCGTGTCTGGGCCTCGCGGACGGTCGGTCTCCCGCTCGAATCCCTCGACGTTCATCTCCGGAGCGGCGGCGTTACACTTGGCAAATCCAGCTACTCATACGCGGCGCCAGCCCAGCGGCGCCTTGACATGGCAGCGAGGCATGGTTTACGGTGAGGTAGGCGGTCGTTTCTGTGCTCGGAGGAGGACAAAAAAATGACGGTTTTTTCGCGCTCGGCCTTGCGAATTTCCATCGTTTTGGCCATTGCTTTCCAAGTTGTCTTCCGTCAAGCGTCGGCGGTGTCTGCGGAAGGCGAAAAGGGGAAGCGGGTCAAGGTGGCGAGCATCTGCTTCAAGAGTCAGGGCAGTCGGGTGAAGAACCTCGAGCAAGCGCTGAAGCTGTTGCGGGCGGCGGGGGAGAAGGGGGCGGATATTGCGTGTCTGCCGGAGGATTTTCTGCGGACGGGTGGAGCGGCTGAGGCGGTCCCCGGGCCTACGACGGAGGCGGTCACCGAGGTGGCGCGGAAGTATGGGATGTACGTGATTTACCCCCTGTACGAGCTTGTCGGGGAGAAGCGGTACAATTCCACCGTCGTGGTCGGGCGAGATGGAAAGGTCGCAGGCGTATATCGGAAGGTTTATCCCTACTGGAGCGAGCACGGGGTGACGCCGGGCGGGGAGGTGAAAGTTTTCGAGACCGATTTCGGCCGGATAGCGATACTCGTCTGTTTCGACATCAATTTCCCGCCGCTGTGGGACAGAGCTGATGAGCTGGGCGCCGAGGTCGTTTTCTGGCCGAGCGCCTATTCGGGTGGGATGCCGTTTCGCGCGTATTCGATGGTGCACCACTACTACATCGTCACTTCGACGCAGAACGGCGATGCGATGTTCGTGGACATCACGGGAGATGTCATTCGCCACACCCGAAAATCAAATCCGCCGGTGACGGTGGTGGAACTCGACCTGGATCGAGCGCTTTTTCACGAGAATTTTAACGGCGGCAAAATTGGCAAGCTCCTTCGTGAGCATCCGGGGGAGGTAAGGATGCGGCATTTCACCGAAGAGCAGTGGTATCTTCTCGAATCTGCGGCGCCGGGGGTAAGTGTGCGTGCGCTGGCGAAGGAGTACGGCATGGAGACGCTGAGAGAGTATTGTCGGCGCAGCCGTCGGCAGATAAATGCACTCCGCGAGAAGGGGCAAGCGCTGGAATAGTCTCGCAGGGCGAGACTCGGAGAAGCTCTCGCGAAAACCTTGGCGGCTTTGGCGTCTTGGCGGGATAAAAAGGGGAAACGGGGTCCTCTCGCAAGGGCGCAAAGTCGGGTCTGTGTTGGCGGGCAGGTGAATGGTCGGCGTCACTGCTCCTCCAAAACTCCCCCCTCTTCGATGATCTGGATGCGGCGTTTCTTCGGGAGGACTCTTGCCTGAACGTTTTTTTTGTCGGCGGGTTTCAACTCAAATGTGAAAGTGTCGCGCTCGAGGTAGTGATGCTCAGGCAACCCGACATTGTAGATTTTGAGAGTCCACTTGCCGGGGCGGACCTCTTCAAACGTGAAGCGCCCTTTTCTGTCTGTCATACGCCGGAGAGTTTCGGAGGGATTTCTGAGCTCTACGAGGATGTTCGGCAACGGGTAGGATTCCGCCATTTCGCTTTCAGCGCTGTTTGCGTCTCCGGGTGTGAAGCTGGCGGCGTTCTGCGGTTCTCGGAGGGGATTTGCGTCGGCGGGCTTCTTTACGGGGCGGTAAACCACGACACGGCCAGTGAGGCTCGCGCTGCGGGTCACGCCGACTTCAACATAGTTCTTTTTGCCGCCTGCGACGGCTATTTTTATGGGGCTTTTCTCGACGGTGACGCGGTCCATGCCAATACTTGCTTTATCCAGGGCGAGATAATAGTCGCCCGGTTTCAAGGAGCCGAATGTGAAATTGCCTTTTCTATCGGTGACGGCTGTCAGCTCGCTGAGTCTGACGATGGCGCGCGGCACAAGACGCTCGGGGTTTTCGGCATCATAGACCCGGCCTTTAAGTATGCCTGTGCTTTTCTTGCGGCTCACCGGAAGCCCGAACGGAATTTCGTATGCGACCAGGGCGGCAGTATCGTGACTGCGGAATGAGGTGTTGCGGGAAACGTATCGCCCGCATATTGATAATTGGTGGTGATTGCGAAACCTGTGCGCGAACTGAAGATCAACCTGGTCTCGCCCCATGCTGGACCGCCCTTCGTAGTTGCTCCTCTGGTAGTTTACAGCGAGCGAGTTCGCGCGGCCGAGTTGAAAGGATGCGTTCAGCCCGCCGGTTATTCTTCGCCAATCGTCGTCCGCTATTGCCTCCTGTGAGAACTGAAGATAGGCTCTGTACGATTGACCACTGGTCGGTTTCCAGGACGCGGAGAATGAGTATTCTTCGAGGGGGCCGGTTTGGCCGGTGAGCTTGTCGGCTTTCTCGCCTACGTCCACCGAGGCCCAAAGCGCCAAGGTCTTGAAGCTCTGGGCTAAGGTGAATCTCAAGGTCTCTTCACTGAAATCGAAATCCGGGTCAGGGAGACGATCCTCCCGCACGCGATTCCAGTAATCGAGGGAAAGGCCCGTTCGGCGCCACGGCTTGTAGGAAAGTCCCAGTTGATAGTAGTTTCGCTGAGGCGCCGAGTGAAAGACTGGATTCAGGTCGAGGTTTTGCCGGTCATCGCGGTAGTAGGCGTTTACCTTGAGAGTCTTCCAGAGAGGAAGGCTTACCCTTGCGGATTTGAAGTCGAGGTCTCTGTAGTACCCCGGATAATCGGGACCGGCGTGAACGGTTTCCAGATGATACGAAATCCACCTGTGATTCCCCAAAACGTCCAGATGGTAGGCGCTATCTTGTCGGTTTCCCTCTTCCCGCTGCCTGTCTCCGAAGGCGTACTCGACGTCGAGGTCAATGTCCTCCTGGGGTTGGAGTAAACCTCTCAGGCTGAAAATATCGCCCCCGGCTATCTGCCTGGGGGAGGTTATCGCGAGCGCCCCAACTCGTTTTTTTTTAAGTAGTTGAGGCTGAGCTCGTAGTTTTCGTTTATGCGATAGCCGAGGCTGGCGGCGGTCTGTTCCTGCTTGGGTTGAAGCCAACGGCTTTCCTCGCGGTATGCCCCCAATCTGAAGTTGCCCAGGTTGAGCATCCCTTCGGCGCCCCGGCCGTAACGGTACAACTCGGTCAGGGGTGAAAGGGAGTAACCGCGGTCGCCGAGATGAACGGCGTATTTATCCGTCTCGTAACTGGCGCGGTATTCGTCCCGCTCGCCCAGGAAAGATATGTCCTCAAGGTCAGGGCCCCGGAAGAGGAAATCGAGGTGCTTCGTGCCCTGTTCGTCGAGTGTCCCCGAGCCGGCAATCTCCCCCTGGAAGCCTTGCTTTCTTTCCCTGTTGCGCTCCATAAGCCCGCGAAACGTCACTCTCACCGGCAGGCGGTGGAAAGGGTCTTCTATGCCGGTTATTCGCGCAACTACCTCCACAAAACTCTTTGCGGACGCTGAGACCTTCTGCCCCTCCGGTCCGCTCTCGGCCGCTGTCAACCGGAGGCGATGTATCACTTTCTGGCGTATTTCTTGGTCTGTTTTTACGGATGCGGTAACCTTTCTTGATTCTCCGGGGGCAAGCTCAACGCTTTTAACATCAATCACCGCGGGATAGCCCTCGCTGCTCTCCACCTTCACGGCAACTGTGGAAGGCGAATTCCCCCGGTTTATGACCAGAAAAGACGCCCGGTACGCTTCACCGGCGATTATGCACCGGGGAGCTTCGAGCAGATTCGACTCCAGAGCGGCAACAGGCGGAACGAGAACGGATATGGCAGAAGTCTCGCTGACGGATGGAGCCGCTGTGTCGGCGACGGAGTAGCTGACCCGATACGTGCCCGCCAGGGCCGTGCGGGGTAAGGAGAAGCTCGCCAGTCTTATATCGCTTTGCCCCGGCGCGAGTTGAAAGGGGGACTGCTGGATTACGAGCCGCCAGTTTTGGGGAAGACTCACTCGGGCGAGGAAGTGCCGCTCTTCCTTACCCACATTGGTGACGCGAAATGCAGCGGTTACAACGGCGCGGGGCTTCGCTTCAATAACCTTTGTTACGGTGGGTTCGACGCGGACCTCCTCAGCCCCGGCGCATGCGCTCGCCAGGAGGCAGACAATGATAAAGCAGAGGGCTGCATTTCTTTCCACTATTGGTTACTCTGCGATTTCTCTCTTCTGGAGCTTCAGGGTATAAGTGGCGCCGAAAACGTTGTCGCCTCCGGCGTCGCCCACGACCAAAGCTTTGTACTCGCCCTCCGGCGCCTCGCTAAGGTCAATTCGATACCGGACAGAAGTCCCCGGATAGATGCGCGTGGTTCCCCCCTCAAACTTGCCGGCGGAGCGCCCTTTCTGGTCGAAAAGTTCTGCCCAGAGGAGAGGTCTTATCCCGCGGTCGCCTTTGTTCTCCAGGTCCACCTGGAGAACCCGCCCGCCCTCCTTTTTCGCCAGCAGTTTTGTACCTAAGAAGTGGGGATTGGGACTGCCGGTATCGCCGATATTGGTCACCAACTGAATCCCGTATCTAAGAACCTGCCGGACACCGAGGCGGACTTTCCCCTCTTGCGGACGTGCGGCAGATTCGGGTGAGTCTTTTCCAATAAGCTCCACCATGAGCATACTCCAGTAGGTCCCGGCCAGAGATTTGTCATCCGGAACCTCCACAGTGTAATTCACCACGGCCTGCCCTTTTGGAGGGATAGTCAGCCAACTGGGGCTGAAAGTGACCCAATCGGCGTTTGAGCGCTTCAGTTTTCCCGCCTCCCCGTATTGGGTCGTGCCGTCGCAGAAGAAAAGATAATCGGTCTGATAAAGTTTGACCTCCTGAGGCTCGAGTGCTTTATTGTTGAGGACGATTGTCGCCCCGTATGTTTGCCCAATTGTGGCGGTTTCTTCTCTCGTCAATCCCCCGAGAACTGCCGCCCCGGCGTCGGCGGCAATCGCCAACATGAGAACCAGTGAAAGCAGCATCAGGAACTTATGCCAACCATTAGTGGGTAACCGCTTTTTTCCAGTGATATTTCCCATTGTCCTGTTCATCTCCTCATTCGTCGGTTACGGTATAAATGAGCGTGGTAGTATAGGTATCCGGCGAGACTTCTAAGGAAACTCCCTCCAGAAAAAGTTGAAGAATACAATTCGTGTCCTTCGTCCCGGAGAAAAACAGGGTATCCGTATCGCCGACCGTTATGGTCGGTTTGTTCTTCCCTGACGTTTTCCGAATTTTCAACACGAAACTCTTGTGCCAGTTCGTGTCTTCCCTGCGAACATGAATCCTCCAGCCGCCGCTGGAGTCTGAAATTCTCAATCGAATCTGGTTGACGGCGCTTTTGCACGTGCTTTTGGGTCCGCCGCCGGGTCCGGCGGTCGGGCGGAGAACAATTATCTCTGGATTCCAGCTCCCGATAACTGTAATTGACACGGCCTCGGCTGGCTGCTGGGCGAGAAGCGCCAACCCAAAGGGTAAAAGAAGAGCGAAGATGATGATCGTTTTCATAATAATCCTGGTTCAACCATCATAAAAGGTGCCAAAAGGCGTCACAGAATCAGGGTAGGCCCGGTTGGACCTACCCCGATCTCTACCTCCCCCCCCGGCCTGCTCACTGCCATGCTCGGCTCGGCCAACAGCAGTGCAGCTCCCCCGGCCGGTTAGTTAGTAATTGTATAGGTGACCGTTGGCGTCTCAGTGGTGTCCTCAACTTCCGCTGTAGCCGAGGCACGGTACTTTATCTCCGCGTTCCATTCGAGAACTTTGGAGATTTCGGTGACAACGTTTTTGGCACTGTTGTAGGCGAGCTCCACCTCGCCGGCACTCGTGCCTTTACCGGCTGTGGGAGTCACGGTTACCAGGAGCTTCAGGTCGGCCGGCAGCGCCTCGTCCAGCTCGGCGGTGACCTTCCTCCCGCTTCGGTTTGTCAGCCAAAGCAGCCTGGTGCTCGTGTCCTCGTTTGAGTACATCGGAACGGAACTCTCCGCCAAAGTCGTAGGCTCTGCAATGGTGAGTGTTCCGGGAGTACCGCTGACCGCTATCAGGTCGAGGTTCGGCATCGTGATTGTTACGGTGTGGCTGGCGGTGTCCGTTACTGCCGCTGCAACTGCCGCTATCCCCATGCTGAACACTACCGCGGCAATACCTGTGATTAGTTTTTTCATTCTTTCCTTTCCATTCTCGTTTTGTTTATGTTGTTTCTTGATTCTTTCGCTTCTGGGTTTGGGAGAACATGCCGAATTGGTCTACATCTCCCGGTACGCTACCTCGTTCGTTTTTTGCTTTTCACCTTTCTTCTTTCTTAATCCGTACTTAGTGGTCACCCCCCGGCGACCATCACTGTCATCAAACAGCGTGTCGTTCTCCGTAGCGTTTTCCGCTTCGCCTGGTTTTCAAGGAGCTGTCTCCATCTTTTGGAGCAACGTCTCCGATTTCCGTAGAAAGTCGTGTGCCAATTTGTAGTGGAAAGCGACATTTTTGTTCCTCTCGTCGGGAACGATGCCAAATCATTGCAGTTTTGGGGTGGTTTGCCGGAGAGGTTTTGAGTGTGGATTCTTACCCGAGCATCTCAGCCGGTCGCGCCGCTTAGAAAATCCCTATGACTTCTGTGCATGTAAAAACGCCCAATGGCCAGCAAGCATGGGGATGAACCTCAGTTTCGCTCCATTTGTGAGGCGATTCCCATGAATTACGAAGAAGTGGGGAATATCCCACTGGAGAGAGCACGATGCCAGAGTCGGAGACGTTGGGCCGCCCGGGGCAACGGAAGCGATTTTGTACGGTTCATGTCCATTTTTGGCAGTCTCCTTGCGTAACAAACAACGCGATTAGGTTTGAGTGCCAGGGGTGGAAGCTCAATCCCGACGAAAAGTAGCCCCACCCGATGACCTTTCACAAGCAGCAAACAGCGGCGGAAGCAAAGTCTCCACATTTGTCGTAAGTTAGGTGCTGGCAGCTTCAAGAGGCGCGGGGTCGGCAGCGATAGATGACGCTCGGGCGTGAGCGAAGCTTGGTAGCCCAAGTAGAAAAGGCCGCCTGACACATCGCCGAAAAGGAGCCGCAAGGGGAATAGACCGAGCGTTGACCTCGGTTCCTCCCAGAGAGAGATGAAAAGACTGACACTCTATTTGGCCGTTGCAGTATTGAGTCTGGGGATAGCTGGAACCGCGTCGCCGGTGGGATCTACCGCAAGCCACACCGTAACCATCTGCGTTCCGTCGTTCAATTTGGTCAAGGTCAACGTCAGCAGCACGGTCAGCCTTGCCTGGACGGAGAGCGGTGACAGTCTTGTGGGGACGGACCAGAGCGCGAGACTATCCTGGTTTACGAACGTTGGCTCGGCGAGCGCGAAGAAAATCACGGCGCAGTTGGCGGAGGCTCTGCCGGCAGGCGTAACACTGAAGGTTCAGGCGAATGTCAGCGGGAAGAGCACTCATGCAACCGCCACCGGCTCGCAAGGGCTTTCCACGACCCCGATTGACGTTGTGACGGGAATCTACGGTGAGATGGTGAGCGACGGCGCTCTGAGGTACGAGGCAACGGTCGCCTCGGAGGCGGACCTTAGCAGTGATGTTGTGAGGTCAGTTACCTACACCATTACCGACTGACACGACGCGACTTAACCTCGTCTTCACCTCAAAGTTCCACGAGATTCAGGGCGCTATTCAACTGTCGTGGCGGGAGTTACGGGGAAAGGACCGATCGAGGGCGGGCTGGCGAGGTGTTGGTCGCTCGCGGACTTCCACCGGGGACAGCAGGTCGGAAGGGCTATATGGACGACTTTGCCCGACTTAACCTCCGCGCCCACATTCCACGGTTCTGCCGTTGCCGTGAACGTCCCCCAGCAGAGGTAAGCGCCGCCGCTCCCTCGCCCGTAATGAAACTCGCTGATCTCGTTGGTGAAAGCTACGCCCGCGAAGGGGAGCACATCCGCCGAGGTAACGGGCGAACCGTCGGTGTACGCCATGAAGCAGACTACGTACTCTTCCGCTTTCAGCGTCCTGGTCTGGTAGAATTGCCGAGGAGAGGAGGAAGTGTTCTTGCACCTGATGGAATAGCCGTTATCGTGAAGGCTGGTTGCCGGGATGCACCGAATAAACCCGCCCTTTTTCGTCCATTCCTGAATCTTGCATCCGAACCAGTCCGTGGTGAGGACCGTTCCACGAGGTGTAACGTGCACGCCCCAACCCGCCAGAACTTTATCTTTATCGCTCCCGAGCGTTCCCCAATAGCCAGTCCGTTTCCCGGAGCGAATACTATATTTGCAGAAGAAGGGCGAGCACATGTCTCCGCCGTCCCCGACGAAAATCTCTTCGCCGGAGACCGATAGACCGTGGCACGAATGGTCCTCACTGTTGATTGTCCGCAGGAACCTCCCGTTCGGAGCGAACTGTTTGAGCCAGTTCTTATCGTGGCCCAACCCGGCGTCGAGCACCCAGAGGTTGCCTTTGGCATCGCAGGCTACGCCCTCCAGCTTGTAGAACTGCAAGTTGCGTCTGGTCGCATCGCCCTTTCCGGGGCTTCCCCATTTGGTGATGAATGCGCCTTCGCGGGTAAACTTCTGGATTCGACGGTTTCCTCTGTCCGCAACATAAGCACTGTCGCCATGGACAGCCACGCATATCGGAAAGTTGAACTGGCCGTCGGCCGAGCCTGCACCGCCCCACTTGCGTAAGAAGTTGCCCTCCTTGTCGAAGACCTGGATTCGGTCATTGCCCGAGTCCACGACGTACAGATTGTCCTCCTTGTCGAGGGCTAATCCCCACGGCCCGTAGAACTCGCCGTCTCCGGCTCCCCGCTCGCCCCCGAGCGTTCTGACGACTTCGCCGGCATGGTTCAGTTTGGAAACACGCGGAGTCCCGAACTCGCTCACCCAGATGTAGCCCTCGCTATCCTCCACCGCGTAAACAGGCGATTGCATCTGTCCCGGCGGAAAGTTCCCGTATTTCCCCATGGCACCGAGGTTGGGCGTGACCTGAAACTCCCCCTTGTCAGCAAGCCACTCGATCTGAGCAGTCGTTAGCACCTTTTTATAAAGGAAGAAATCCGCGATATAGCCATCGAACGTTGAAGACCCTGTCACGTCATTGCCTATAATCCCGTCCGCTCGCGAATCATTCCCCTGCTTTCCAACGCCGCAGATCGGATATGCCATATCGGAACTTGCCGCGGCTCCGTCCATGTAAAGGTCTATGCGTTTCGACGAGTTATTCCACGTCATGGCAACGTGATGCCACTCGCGAAGTGAAAGGGCGAGGGTGGATTTCTCTTGTGCGGCGGTCTCTGCGCAGCCGACGCGGCCGTGTAAGTTGACCTTTCCGTTGGTCTCATCCCTCACGCACAGCCACACGCCATTCCTGCTATCCACGTATTTGCTGTAGATTCGCCCGCGGTCCCCCTCGCCGCCGTTCGCGACATAAACCCATGCGGAAATCGTGAAGTTCCGCAGATTGCTGATGTCGGCAGCGGAGCCGATGTTCACCTTGCTGCTTTTGCCGTTGAAGACAGCGCATCTGTTGTAATCGTATTTCAGGTGATAGAATCTCAGGTAGCGATAGTGTCGGTAGCGAACGTTCTTAGCGGTTGCGTCAGCGTTTCTCATCTCATCGGTGGAATCACCATCGAAGGCAAAAGCCCGCACGCAGCCGTCGGTCATATTGTTCCAGTACAAAGCGAGGTCGGTCTGCCTGTTCCCGGCATTCTTGGCGATGACGTTGGCGCGCTGGGACTCAATGAGGAATTGCTTATCCGGGAGGAAATCTTGCTGGCTATTCCCCGGGCTGCTGACAGCCACTCCTGACCGGTCGGAGTGCGAAAAGTTCTGCGTCGCCGTGGGCGTACCGTCCGCCACTGAGCCACCTCGGGCTCCGGGAACGGCGGATGCGAAGAGGAAAATCACTATCCCCACCCAACCGATATAAAAGAACACCGCCGGTGCTTTGCGGTTTGCGTGGCTCATGGGTTTGTTCCTAACTTTGCTCTGGCGTGGCCTCTTGCGGAGATGAGCTCGCCGGCGCCCGTCGGGCCGTCTTCGTTGAATCGTGCAGGAAGGTTCGGGTTTCTGCTGTCTTTATCGTGCTGCATCTGATTTTCGGCTCTCGCCCGGTGTTAGCCGGGAAAGAGTCTCGCCGCACATTCCCCGGGCAAGGATTGTCTGAGCAAAGACCAGCCCCGCCGGGAAGGCGGGGCTGGTCGCGTCTGCGTTGGCTACGGGGTCAGTCTCCGCGGATGCGGTAGAAGCCTGCGTCGTCACCGCTGACGTCCACTGCCGTGCTGGCGCCGCTAATCGGACCCCCCGGCACTTCCGTCCAGCTAAGCAGGTCGGTGCTGCGCTCGACGTAGTAGTCTCCCGTCGTGCCAAAGGCATTCCATGTCACGTTCAGGTTGCCGTCAGCAATCCCGACCGACAGGACGACCCCTTTAGTTACCTCCGTCGGCTTCGGGTCGCCGGAGACCATGACGTTGTCAATGGCGAACCACCAGTCCCACGTGGCTTCGTAGAAGTGCCACCTGAGCTGGAAGGTCTTTCCGTCGTAAGCCGACAGGTCCAGCTTCTCAGGGCTGCTGTCAACCGC
>Ga0315545_1000113_pt1 | contig 84196 bp, 75 predicted proteins | sample SalMarSW160210MG_FD_203096 | JGI IMG/M metagenome (GOLD analysis project Ga0315545, IMG submission 203096) | Salt marsh sediment microbial communities from the Plum Island Ecosystem LTER, Massachusetts, United States - Salt Marsh Sediment SW1602-10 ... | reverse complement strand
AGGCATCATCAGCTGTGCCGTCACATTGTTCTGTCCCTTCTATAATGTTATTGCCACATTCAGGACCAGACGGTTGGCATTGACAATTTGAATCACAGTATTCATTAGCTGCGCAATGAGTGTCAGCTTCACATTGTTCTCCAGGGTCAATCACTCCATTGCCACAAGGGGGAATCCTTGGTTCAACAAAAGGGTCATCTCCACAAATATCTGCCGTACTACATAAAGAACCCTCTTGTTTAGTTCCCCCATCACCATCGTTTCCATAATTGCCATCTGTTATTCCATAATTATATTGAATTTTATAGGTGTCGGTTGACGATTCGCCTGTTCCACAAGATTTTAAACAAAAATCCGAGATACAATCACAACATTGGTCATTATAACCCTCAATAGCCTTGCACTCCTCGTAGCTCTCGCAGTCCTCGCTAGTCTTGCACTCATTATGAGACGACGTACACTCCCTATTACATAATCTTCCCCAACTTGTATAGCGAATCGCGACTGAAGCGCAAAGATTATCTGCTACAGGTAGTATCATTGGCCAGGGACCACCTCCAGGGCCAACTTCTTCTCCTTTTTTCCCGCCGGCAATAGCATCAGCAATACCATCTCCATCAGCATCAAGAGAAACAAAAGTATCAACGCCGGGAACAGTAATAGAACCGCCCTTTCCTCCATCACCGCTATCACCGCCTTTGCCGGGAGGGTCAACAAGCGCGTCTTGCCCCCGAGAACCCTCCTTGCCCTTTCCTCCAAAAGCAGAAAAATCACAATTACTAACAGCAGAAGCAAAAGCTCCGGCAGAACTATAGGGTAGAGGACCACCAGTTTCCAGAAAAGTAGAGATATCAATTGAACCAGCATCACCGCCAGCGGCTCCTTTCCTGCCATCAAAAGCTCCTTCTAATGCCTGGGCAACATTAAGTCCTCCCGGGGATATACAGGATATATCGGGATCTTTTAAGGGATTTGACAAACAAAGTGCGAAGGAAGTAAGTACTCCTCCGCAAGGTGTTTGAGGAATTTTATCATCGCATATAAAATAGTCCCCATCTCCAACATGCTCTCCTTCACACCCTCCTTCATAACAATCACAGTCTGCATAAATTGCCTTAACATTAGACAGCACCTCATCGGGGTTTAGTGGACTAACGCAATAAAATGGATAAGGGCCTGTATCAGCGACAGAACCAAGACCACCTCCATTTCCTCCCTGAGCATAAGCATTAGCCGATGTTATAATCATAGTGCCCTCGTCCTCCGCAAAGTAGCCTTGGGGCGCTCTTAATGATATTATTCCAGCATTTCCGCCATCACCTGCTTCTGGGTTTGATTCTCTTGGTGTAATAAACTGGCCTTTCCACCCATACCCTGGCCATTCTTCTCCGCCTAAAATACAATTATTGGGACTTGTGCTCGGATATTGAAAAGCATAACCAGGAATATTTCCATGGTCCCCACTTTTACCGCCCTGACCGCCATTAGCATACAACTCAATGGCCCTTAGACAGGTCTTATCGCTAATATTCACATTTATATTCCCGCCATTTCCTCCTTTCCCTCCTTTTCCCCCATAGCCGTGAACCGGCATATAATCAACTGCATTTCCTGCTGGGGCAACACAACCTAGGGTTTCGCAATAAAAACTATTCCCGCCATTTCCTCCGGGAGCACCTATGCCGCCGTTTGCAAATAACTTCAGAAATGGCGAGTTAATCTCGTCGTAAGCTATCTGGCGGGCAGAAATTGTTATGTTACCACCGTTACCGCCTCTAGGGCCATCACCGTATTTACCCAAAGCGCTGCCCCCGGGGCTACCTCCGTAAATATTTCCAGCATTTGTTCCGTTTAAAAGCCAGATTAATGAAGTGCATTGTCCATAAGTTGCTCCATCTATAACATACCAAGGATCTAAGCCAGAACTTTTACCTGAAACATCTATTGAGCTATATAATCTTAATTTATTTCCAGCCGTAAGAGTAACATCTCCGCCATCAGGAGCAAAAGGATATTTGCCTAAGGCTCCTATTGAGTCAAGAATATTCATATCCCGGCCTGCAGTAATATTAACATTTCCCGGCTTAGAGCTTTTTGAAAAATTTGATATTTCTTGGGGAAAAGCCTCAGGCGCAGTATTGTTCGTTGAAATCTTACCATTAACTTTAACATTTGCCCCCGTATTAATTGTTACATTACCGGCAACAATTCCTTTTGTGTCTATTTTACCAGTAAAAACCCCACCTACATTTTCCCCATAATCAGAGTCCTCAGGATCTTGCATTATCCAGCCATTAGGAACGTTTAAGTTTACATCGCCACCCTTGCCAGATTTAACGTTGAATTCAAATTCTTTAGAACTAGTATTAATATCCCCTGTTTTAACAAATTTATTTGCGCTTAAACTCACTTTTCCCGAGGCAGTAGCATCAGCGCAATAGGTTCTCTTCTGTTCTTCGTGACAATCAGGGGGTTCATAACCGTCGGGACCCGGATTTTGGCAAGTATAAGGACGAAAAATACAAGGATAATCATCAGCTTCGCCTTTCAAAGCACATCCTCCATAGGTTATTATATTATTAACGTCAATCGCATCTGTCGCACTGATATTTATATCGGTTGGATGTAAGCCCTGAACTCTTAGGTCAACTGCCAAAAATCTAATGGCATTATTAATCGTTATTTGCCCGGCATTTCCAAAAGTGCAATTATAGCTATCAACCCCACACTCATCAAAACCATTACACCCACCATCGGCAGGAGATAAGGAGTAACTATAAATATTACCAACATTAATATAGTCAGCAGTAATTGTTACATTACCGGCATTATTACCACAGCCGTAAGTATTAATAGTGCCAATGAAGTCGTAGCAACCACGACCGCCGACTTTAGTAGCAATAATAGTAACATTGCCCGAATCGCCTTGTCCTTCTAAAACGCCGGTATAAACAAACCCACTCCCTGACTTTATCCAATCTCCACTTAGATTTACATCTGCTCCATTAGTTGCAATATAATCATAACTAATCTCGCTGGCACCGCTAACCGTAAAAGCACTACTACCCATATCCACGCGCAGTCCTGAATCTAAAAGATTTCCTTCAAAATCTGTTAAGGTAAAAGTTTCTCCTGGGAGGATAACAGTGTCACTAAAATTCTCGGTAATATAAACAGACTTGGCGTTGCCAGGACAGTGTGAATCTTTATTATCTAAAGTACATTCAGCCGCTAATACTTTAGACGGAGCAACAAATAAAAAAAAGAGGCAGAACAAGCCGAAAATTATTTGTAATTTAAAAATAATGCGAGTCATATTCTATATCTATAGTACTTCATTTTACCTGTTTTTGCAAAAAATCCAAGAAAGTTTTCCACAGGTCTAAATCAATTTTGAGCATTTCTAACAAAAAGTATTTCAGTTTCTAAAACAAGGAAAACAAAAAATAGAATAAAAAAAAGAGGCAGAGTTACTTTCCGCCTCTAGTAGCGCCTTCATTTTGGGCTGACTAATTTTGGAACAACTTACAGACTATCGCCTAAATACCTTTTACTGTTGCTTCGCAACTAACTCGCCAAAGGCTATCTCAAGGAGGAGGAAGTCGCACTGATGCCCACGGGCGTGGCGTCGGGAATAAGCCTGAACGACAATATGGATAGACCCCATCGGACTCCTTGAGAAGAGCGCGTTCAAAATTGGCTTGTATTATATATCCCCTAGCCTCTAAAAGGGCTGTTAGGGACTCAATCTTTGCCCTTATACTACTTCTCCGAAAAACTTCCTCAGCATCTTTGAAATTACGTTGGTGTCTGGTTATTTCTCGCTTACCGGCCCACCAGTAATAGCTGATATATCTTGCCTCTTCTGCCTCATAGATTTTTTTTAGGAGATATTTTTCCTGGTTCCCTTTGGCAATCTTCCTAGCTTTTTTAAATTCTTCCTCCAACTCTCTCAACTGAACATCGGCAGGTCTTTTATCGTTCAGTATCTCCCTTTTTGTTCTGTAACGACCTACAAACATTTCTCCCGCCACGCTAACTGAGCCTTTAATCCCTTGGGCTCTTGCAGCTTTTTCCAATTTTTCTCTCAATTCTCTCCACCAAAAAACAGCAAGGCTCTTATCTAATCTATAACGATAAGCACGATAACGAGAATTTCTATCTCCTCCGTTATTTTTTACTGCTCTCATATCCTTCTGGTTATTCGCCATCTGCTGGCGTATACCGTTTTGAATATTCTCCATATTCCCCCGCATAGCATAGCGAGGATCTCTCTCTTCTTTGCTGTTCTTCGCCGCAGATGAATCGACAGCAATAGAAACCACAAAAACTGCTATCAGCAATCCGACGATTGCTCTTATCTTTGCTTTCATCTCTATGTTCTCCTTTCTGGTTATTCTCATTCCATATTAACTTGTGAAAAAACTGTTAATTCCAATTACATTATATTACAAATCAAACATAGTTGTCAAATTTTTGTTTGTTTTATTTACTAAAATCTTAAAATTTATTTAAAAAAGAAAGACAAAAAAATACGGCTATTGCAATAGCCGTATTTTTTATTTAGTATCTTAGAGATTTTTATTATTCCCCTGGAAGAGTTAACCAAAAACGTTGTAACCGGGGCATTAATTTTGAAACCTCCTCAAAGGTTAATATTAATGGTTTGGCTCTGTCGGCTAGCGGTTTTAACTCTTTGAAGGCTGAATTCATTTCTTCTATTTCTGTTTTAAATCCCTGGACGGCTGAATACGACTTCAGAGAAAAAATCAAAGCCAGTACACTAAGCACTAAAGCAATTGCTAAACCTCCGATTATTAAAATTTTAAATTTTTCCATTTTTTTGATTAACCCTGTCAAATACCGCTTTGCGGTAACCTCGCCCCACTTGCGGGGTGGGGTTATTTGACAGGGTTAATTTAAATATTATTTAGGCACACTAAATTTATTTTAGCGCAAGACCGACCTTTAATTTGTTTTATACTATTACTATCTATTTGTATAATAGCAAATTTATTAATTTCTTAAAAGTTGAAAAACTATCAATAACCAATTATGGAAATAAGCTAATTCAATCAAAAATTAGACAAAACTTAATTATCAGGGTAAAATTAAAAAGTAAAATTAACTTAAATAATATGTCAGGCCACTCCCATTTTTCGAGTATAAAACACAAAAAAGAACGGGTCATTAAGGGTTAACCCCAAAGAAGAAATAGGGCTTATCGGTCAGATAATTGAATTACTCAACACGAACCATTTCTCCCTACCCCAATATATAAAAAACCTAAGTTTAAATATTTTCCTAAAAAACTCTCTATTTTTTGAGACTTTTGAGTAATAAACCGGGGAACCCAATCAGGATAAACAAAAGTAGAGGTCTCAATCTTTATAAACTTTAAGCCCGATTCTTCTATTATCTTTCTCAATTTATTTTTACTATAAAACTGCTCCGTTCCTTTCCTATATTTCGCCCAGGTAAAAATTAAATTAGGACAAAAATAATTAGGCACGGCTACAATTACGTATCCATTTTTTTTAGTATTTTCCTTCATTGCTCTAACAATTTCTCTCGCTTTTAAAAAATCATAATGTTCTATTACTCCGCTATTATGGATAACATCAAATTTCTCTTCCGAAGAAAGTTTGTGAAAAATATCTTGACAAATGAAATCAGCCTCTCCCCCCCCCTTTTTTTGTTTAAGTGTTCTATACATCATTAAAGAGTAATCAAGGGCAATTTTTGAAGAATCAAGTAGAGTCACTTTCGCCCCTTCTCTCATCATATATAAAGAAAGAACCCCTGACCCCGAACCCATTTCTAAGATTTTGTGATTCTTAAAAGAATTTATATTTAATAAGTTTTTAATTTGAGCTAATAGTTTTTTGTAATATCTTTTTTCTATTAAATTATCTAAATCTGATACATTGTTTTTTTGCATCTTTTCAATTTTCGTATTTATAAGTTTTGCAGCAAATTTTCCTTCACTTATTTCACTCCTGCTCTTAAACAAATAGTCGTAAATAAAATTTATGAATTTTTCCATATTAATAGATTTCGCTGGTATTTCTTCGCTTGCAAAGAAAAAGTTTTTAATTCTTGTAAAGAAAAAAGTGGTACTGAAGAAAATTTTCTTCCTTTTAGAGAAGTAACTATCCTTTCTTGAAAAACTAATAGTTTCTTTTTGTTAATGACAAGTTTGTCATTTTCTATTCTAAGAATGTTCTCTACGATTAAATTTTTAATTTGAGGGTAAAAAAATTTCTCTATAATTGCTAAACGTTCTTGCTTCTTTGCTCCAAAACTTTTCCATATATTTTCTTTTTGAAGGATTAATTTTTTAAAATCCTCCTTTCTGAATTTTTTGGGGAGATTTAATAAGAAAATTTTAAAAACAAATTCACAACATTTATTTCTATTCTTTAAAAAACTTTTTTCACTGCCAATTAAATACTCGCTCCAACAATGCATTCCTAGCCAAGTTCTATACCAAAAGTTAATATTTTCAAAAAAATCTCTATTTCCTAATTTATCAAAATAAATCCTATTTTTCCTGACCTTAAATCCTCGTCCGATACATATATCTCTTAATTGACTGGGAGTGAAAATTTCAATTCCTGGGAATAAAAGGTCTGGTTCTAAATTAAAAGTTTTATGAATTTTTAAGTAATCTAAAATTAAAAGATTTATTTTATCTCTCAATTTTTTTCGAGAGATTTTCCGCGAATTTTCTTTTAATACAATACAAAAATCAATATCACTTTTCCCTAAAATATGCTTTTTTAACACCAAGCTTCCAGTTAAAAATGAATAGGATAGATTAATGGAAAAATGTTTATGTATTAATTTTCTAATTAAGATTTTAGCCTTCGAAATTTTAACTTTCATATTAAATATCTAAAAGCCTTAGGATCTTTTTTCTGTCCACAGCCCAAAGAAAAGTTGCTAAACGTGGGCCTTGATCTTTGCCAAACAGAAGATTATAGACATCCTTGAAGAAGGCTCTTTGCAATAGCGCATTTTCTTCTAAGGTGAGCTTTGAATCTTTAGGAATGCTGTAAACTATTTTTTCCAGTTTTTTTATTGAAGAAATTCCTTGTTCAAGCGTTTTTTTTAATTCCCTAACGTGTTTGACTGATTTAGGAGACATTTGTTTAAAATATCCTTGATTAATATTTTCTAGCAAACTGATTATTTGCTTAGGGTTGTAGATTTCAAGCCAAGTGCGACCTCTTATCAAGCGGGATTTGATTGATTCCTTATCGTAATTAAGCTTTAATTTTTTTAATAAGCTGATAGTTTTTTTTAAATTCCATTGTGTAATTTGTCCTAAAGCTACCGTTTGGCGAAAAGGAATTGGGTTGGTATAAAATTTTTCAGTACCGATACTTAATTCTAAACCTTGTTTGTATGGCAGGGTAAGTTTATTTTTCTTGTATTTTTTAACTTCAATATCAAACTCGTCGTATTGTCGGTAAACCTCACTATCAAAAGCCAGAGTGAAAACGCTATCAGGGGCTTTACTTAAATAAAGCCATTTTAATAATGGTGTCTCATAGATTTTTAAAAGCTGACCTGGCGAAACCACATTGCCTTTTGAGCCAGACATTTTTCCATTTAATCCCCTTAAACCAATAAACTGATAGCCAGTAAAAATTGGTGGTTCAATGTTAAATATCTTCTTAGCTATAACGCTGGAAACATCATAACTGCCGCCTGGTGAGGCGTGGTCAGCTCCTCCGGGTTCAAAAACTACATCTTCTATTTTCCAGCGCATCGCCCAGTCGGTTTTCCAAGATAATTTAACTATGTGCTCTTTACTGATATCAATTTCATCAGTTTTTTTGGTTTCTAGACACTGGTATTTTATCTTTACGTTCCCATCATAATTCAATATTTTAACGGTATCTTTGCCACTAAAACGAGAATAAAGTGAAATTGGATAGTAATTTTTTTTAAATTGTTTCGGATTAATTCTCTTTTCTTTTTTACCTTTTTGTGACATGAAAGAAAGCAAGATTTCAGCAATTCTATGACGATGATTTAATGCGTGGATAATAAGTTGATCATAACGACCGGATTTATACTCCTGAGCTTGATAACGATATTCAAGTTTTATACCTAAATCCTTCATTGATTGCTCAAATTCTTTTTCAAAGCGTTCTGCATAAGAATTATATTTTTCTTGCGGATCTGGTACCGAAGTTAATGGCAATCCTATATATTTATTAAAAGAATTTTCAATACTCTGGGGAATCTTGCGAAAGCGATCAAAATCGTCCCAAGAAAAAATCAAACGAGCTCTTTTACCCTCGGCTTGGAGTTGTTTAATTACGGCCAAAGAAGTCATTACATCTCGAAAGTTACCAAAATGAACTTTCCCTGAAGGAGTAACACCCGCCACACAAACATAAACTTCTTTATTGGGAAAATTTTTTGAAACCCTCTTTGCAATTATTTGACTCCAGTGTTGGTTTATAGATTCTAATGATATATTATGCATCCGCTTAGAATGAAAATTACTAATTAATTTACTGTCATTTTCCTTTTTGGGTTTAGCTAAAATAATACGATGCTTTTTGATTATTTTTTTGTTAGATTTTCCTTTATATATTCTTTTCTGAGATAATTTCTCACATTCTAAGGCTGGCGAAACAAGCTGCTCGTAAATGTCTCTTTGTGGCAGGGTAGGCTTAGCTATTATTTTACCATAAATACTAAGACTTGAAGCCGCACTTCCATATCCTCCATATGGTTGAGTACCTCTTTCAACCCCTCTTGCATGCAAATCAGTATTCTTTTTAATTGTCCATTTATCATGAAGAATTCTTTTTTTAAATATTTTTTTATCGATCAAACTATCTATATATTTACTTGAACCAAATAATGTTATAAACATTGCATTTTGAGCATATTGTGGAGTTTCAAAATACAATTTTAAGTCTTGATCTTTTTCATATTTTTGTAAAAAAAATACCGGGGCAAATTGTTCAATATAATTAGGCCCCTCACTTAATGGTTTTGCAATAATGGTTGGCTCGATTAAGCGAAATTTAGTATGAATAATTCCAGAAAACTCTGGATCTAACCATTGTGCATTTTCTATAAATAGTTCTTGTATTTTTTTTAGATCTCCATATTCAGCAATTGGGCCAACAGTATTTCTCTTATTGTTAAAGTTGCCAAACTTAACCTTTTTAAGTTCTCTTTTTAGTTCTTTGTAAAATTTATTATAAACTTTTTTATGGACTAAAATAGCATTTGGTCCAGCGCAATCTTGTCCTGAGTTATAAAGTTGAACGCGCATGGCACTGAAGACAGCGTTTTTAATATCTGCATCAAAACTAACAACTAAAGGATTGTGGCCAGAGCCGTTGGCTATAAAAAGAGTTTTTCGATCAAATAAATTCCTTAAATATTTGGCATTTTGGGTAGTTCCAGTAAAAATAACAACATCTGTTACTGGTTGATTGTTTATTTTAGTTATCCTTTTTTGCAAAAACTTTTCCCTTGTTTCCCTTTTATGAATATGTATATTTGGGAAATTTTTTCTAATTTTTAGGAGCTTTATCAAATCAAAAAAGAAACAACCCATTGCTGTGGGTGGCTTAACGTGAACTTCTTTGGCCATTAAAGAAGGAACAATTACAAAACAAGAAAAAGCATAAAGAGGCTGATTCCGCGGCAGAAAAGTTGTAACCGGACCCACTTCTTTTTTAAAATATTTTTTATTCTCTGAGAGATTTTCTAGTAAATCTAATGTTCTTTCCGTTTCATCTACCGCAACTTCATAAGTTTCATAACGGAGCAGAAGATCAAATATTTCTTTTTTATTTAATCTTATAAATTTTGCGAGTTGTCTAGCTTTTTTTATTATTTTTTCTTCATTAAGAATTTTTTTATAGATTTTAAAATGCATTTGATCATATCTTTTTTCAATATTAAATTTTTTGAGATCAATACAGCCTATAATTTTCCCTATTGGTTTGGCCAAATTATTTTTAGAAACAAATTGGGGAATAGCTAAAGTAAAATTTTCCTTTTTTATAGAGATATATTCTAAATTGTTATCTTCTAATATTTTTTCTATTTTTTCTTTAATATTTTTTGGCAAATTCAAATAATTATAAATGTAAATATAGCCATTCTTTGCAAGCATTGTATTAAAAGAAAACAGATAATCATTATGCTGATTTTGTTTACTTGGTTTACTCCAGTGATTATCTTCGGGTTTTTTAACCATAGTATTTTTTTACACCTCTTCTAATACCGATTTATCTTCAATAAATTCAGAAGGTAATCCTAATTTTTTAAAATAATCATACACCGTAATACAGACAAACTTTTCGGTTGAATAATGTGTTCCGCCAAGAATATTGATTTTGTATTTTTGTGCGTAATCATGCGCTTTTTGTGAATGTTTATTCTTGACGGTTATTCCAGCAATAAAAGTATTTACTCCCGCTTTCCATAACAGTAAATTCATCTTACCAAAAAAAACGCCCAAAAGGCAACTACATGCCCCCACCAAGTAACTACTCACTCTATTGAAGTAATACTCATAATCCCTTTCTTTTTTTCCAAAAAAAAGAGGGGGGGGGAAGATTAAGGGAAGGAAGGGTTAAGCTTCAATTGGGTGAATAGTTACAGTTAAAAAATCCCTGAATAATTATGCAAGTAAGATAATTAAAGCTGACAAAAAATCCACGGTCGTGGATTTTTTGTCAGGGCGTGTCAATCAAAAATTAGACAAAACTTAATTATCAGGGTAAAATTAAAAAGTAAAATTAACTTAAATAATATGTCAGGCCACTCCCATTTTAAAACGATAATGCATAAAAAAGGCGCGGAGGATAAAAAAAGGGGACAGATTTTTTCAAAACTTTCTCGGCTGATTTCGGTTGCTGCCCGAGAAGGAGCCGACCCCGAAATGAACCCCAAATTGAAACAGGCCTTGGAAGAAGCCAAAAAATTTCGTTTGCCAAAAGATAATATTGAAAAGGCCATTAAACGGGGCACCGGAGAACTTAAAAGAGAAGCAAAACTTGAAGAAGTTGTCTTTGAGGCCTATGGACCGGGAGGAATTGCACTTATTATTGAAGGAATTACTGATAATAAAAACCGAACCCTGGCGGAGGTAAAACAAATTTTAAATCAGAATAATGGGAAATTGGCCGGTGAGGGCTCGGTTAAATGGCTTTTTGAAAGAAAGGGTTGTCTAATTGTAGACCTTAAATTACAAAATGAAGATTTGAGAAACAAAGAAAAATTAGAACTGCAGGCAATTGAGACCGGGGCAGAAGATATTTACTGGCATAACAGTATTCTGGATGTTTATACTAAGCCAGGAAGTTTAGAAAAAGTGAAAAAAAATCTGGAGGAGAAACAAATTAAAATTGAATCCAGTTCCCTGGATTGGGTCGCCAAAGAAATGATTGCTGTCGGAGAAAAAGAAAAAGAGGCCTGCCAAAAACTTTTTGAAGCCCTTGATGAAAACGAGGCGGTCCAAGATATTTATTCTAATCTAAAAACATGATTATTATAGGTATTGATCCGGGAATTGCAATCACTGGCTGGGGTGTTGTGAAAAAAATAAAAACCAAACTCAAGGCAGTTGATTATGGTTGTATAATAACCAGCCCAGATTTATCTTCAGGAGAACGATTGAAAAAAATAAACAACGAACTTAATAAACTGATTAAAAAACACAAGCCAAAGGTTTTAGCAGTAGAAAGCCTTTATTTTTTTAAAAATCTAAAAACAGCTATGCCTGTAAGCCAGGCAAAAGGAGTGGTTTTGCTGGCTGCTGCCAAAAAAAGAATTCCAGTTTATGAATTTACCCCTCTTCAGGTCAAAATGGCAATAACCGGCTATGGAAGGGCAGAAAAAAAACAGGTCCAGGAAATGATTAAAGTCCTGCTTAATTTTAAAAAAACTCCCAAATTTGCTAATAAAAAATTGGGAGACGATGCCGCTGACGCTTTAGGAATAGCAATTTGCTGCGTCCTTCAATTATCGATGTTCAAGGTCGGGTCTTGAACAAAATTAAAACCCGACGTTGAGGAATTGGCGCCAGAGGCTCCAAGGGAAACGTCGGGTTTTGGAAATATTGAACATTAAGTTAATTTAATAAATCTTCTCTTTCCGACCTGGATTATTATTCCTTTTTTAGTTTCAACAATCTTTTTCCAATCTTCTTGAATCTTACCATCAATTCTTACTCCTTTTTGTAAAATTAATCTTTTGGCCTCGGATTTTGAAGAGGCTAATTTTGTTTTGACTAATAAATCTAAAATGCTTAATTTCTTCTGCTTTATTGCAATCCTTGGCATTTTAGAAGGTATTCCTTTCTTTCTAAAAACTTTTTCAAACTCTCGGGCCGCCTTATTAGCCTCCCCAAGACCATGATAAAGTTTGACTATTTCAAGAGCTAACCGAGCCTTTGCCTCTCTGGGATTAATTGTTTTTTGCTTTAGGGCTTGTTCAATTTTAATTATTTCTTTTTCAGAAAGCCGAGTACAAAGCTTAAAATAATGAATTATTAATTTGTCGGGGATAGACATTATTTTGCCATACATCTGCTCCGGCCGATCGCTAAGACTAATTTGGTTGCCTAAGCTCTGACTCATTTTCAGCTTTCCATCAATTCCCAAAAGTAAGGGGACAATCACCAAGTCCTGGGGCACTTGGCCAGCTTTCTCCTGAAGAGGTCTAGCTAAGAGCTCATTAAATCTTTGGTCAGTGCCAATCACTGTTAAATCAGATTTCAGCATTACTGAATCATAGGCCTGAAGCATTGGATAAACCGGCTCATGATAGCCAATTTTTTTTCCTTTTTTAATCCTTTTTTCAAACATATCTCTTTCCAACATCCGAGCTGTAGTAAATTGAGACATAAATTTTAGGCCTTGTCCCCAATTCCATTTGTCATACCACTCGCTGTTGTAGCGGACTTCAACCTTTTTCATATCTAAAATCTTAGCAACCTGCCTGAGATAATCTTTGGCTAATACCCGAACTTCTTTTTTTGTCCTTAACGCCCGAGTTTTTAATCTTTCGGTCGGGTCACCAAATCTGCCGGTAAAATCACCAATCAAAAAAACAATTTTATGCCCCATTTCCTGAAAATCCCGAAGTTTCCAATAAGTAACCGCATGCCCTAAATGCAAATCCTTGGTTGTCGGGTCAACCCCATGTTTCACTCGTAAAACCTTTCCTTCCTTTAATTTCTTGACCAGGTCTTTTCCGACAATCACCTCCTGAACATTTCTAGATAATACTTCTGCAATTTTTTTCATAGTAGTGATGGCCATACTTTTATATTTTACCATCTTTCCCATAAAAATCAATTCAATCTAAAACGAGGACGGGTCTCATCAACGAGACCCGTCCTCGTATAGATCGCTAAAAGACACTGGGCACTTTTTAACGGCTCGCAAGAATGCTCGCCTAAAGTGCCCGTCAAAGACAAAGAATTGTCTTTGACCTCGCAGAACCTTGATTCGCTAAGGTATAAATTCCTTTTTAGGGTGGGCCGGTGGGAAAAGGGTGGTGGGTGGGTCTTAGTCTTGGAATAAGAACCTTTCGTCGCTTCGCTCCTCAAGAACCTTTTTTCGCTAAGGAATAATCATATAATCTTGAAATAAAAAGAGGGATCGGGGGCGAAATGAGTAGTCGAGCTCTCTATCAAGTTCTCCTCATTGAAAAACGGACTAAAAAATGCTAAATTTAGTAAAGAAAAATTAAATATTAAATTCCCTTAGCTAACATCTAATATCTAATAATATCTAATATCTAAGCTATGGCCCAGAGAAAATATTATCGGAAAGTTTACCTGAAAAACAAGAAGAAGAGAATAATCTCCTTGATTTTTATATTTCTCTTCTTTTGTTTTTTTATCTTAGCTTTTACTTTTCTAATTTTGTTTATTTATTACGCCAAGGACCTGCCCCGGCCGGAGAAATTTACCGAAAGGTCTTTTGTTGAATCCACTAAAATCTTTGACCGAACCGGTAAAGTCCTGCTTTATGAGTTATACGGGGAAGAAAAAAGAGAAATTATCCCCTTGAAAGAAGTTCCGGAATATCTGAAAAATGCGGCCATTGCAACTGAAGATGCCAATTTTTATAACCATCAGGGATTGGATTTTGAAGGAATTTTCCGGGCTATCAAATTAGATATAAAGTTAAGAAAACCGCTTTATGGAGGTTCTACAATCTCCCAACAACTCATCCGTTCCACCTTTTTTACTACTGAAAAAACTATAAAAAGAAAAATAAGAGAAATTATTTTAACTTTGGAATTAGAAAGACGTTATTCAAAAGAGCAAATTTTAGAATGGTATTTAAACCAGGTGCCTCTTGGCCCCAATATTTACGGGATAGAAACAGCTTCAAAGGCCTATTTTAATAAATCAGCTAAAGAGTTATCTTTGGCTGAAGCCGTTACCTTAGCTGCCCTGATTAAAGCTCCCAGTTATTTTTATCCTTACGGAGAACATAAAGACGACCTCCTAAACAGAAAAGATTATGTCCTGAGTAGAATGGCTCAAGAACATTATATAACCGAGCAAGAAGCCGAGACAACAAAAAAAGAAGAAATAAAGTTTAGGGAAATTAGCCCATCAATTAAAGCTCCTCATTTTGTTTTCTATGTAGAAGATTATATCTTTGAAAAATATGGAAAAGATTTTTTAGAAAGAGGAGGATTTAAGATTTATACTTCTTTAAATTGGGATTTTCAGCAGACAGCGGAACAAGTTGTCACCGACGGAGCAGAGAGAAATAAAGGATATGGATCCTATAATGCTTCTTTAGTAGCAATTGACCCAAAAACCGGAGAAGTTTTAGCTATGGTCGGTTCAAAGGATTGGTTTGGAGAACCCGAGCCTGAAGGATGTGAGCTAACTCCGGAAGTAGATTGTTTGTTTGGTCCTAAGGTCAACGTAGCTACTTACAATATAGGCCGCCAGCCAGGCTCTGCCTTTAAGCCTTTTGTTTATGCTACTGCTTTTCAAAAAGGCTATGACGATAAATATATTGTTGTTGACGAAGAGACTGATTTTGGAATCTGGGGAGGCAAACATTATATTCCCCAAAACTATGACGGCAGATTTAGAGGACCAGTAACTCTAAGGCAGGCCTTAGCCCAATCATTAAACGTCCCTTCAGTCAAAGTATTGGCTTATTTAGCCGGTTTAGACGATAGTATCGCCAATGCCAAAAAATTTGGCATCACTACTTTGACTAAACCAGCTTCTTTCTATGGCTTATCAATAGTTTTAGGAGGAGGCGAGGTGAAATTACTTGATATGGTTTCTGCTTACGGAGTTTTCGCAACCGAAGGATTAAGATTTCCCCCAATTTCTGTCTTGAAAATTGAGGACTCAAAAGGAGATATTGTCGAAGAAAACAAAAAAACCCCAAGAAGGGTCTTAGAAACAGAAGCGGCCAGATTAATTAACGACGTACTTTCAGATAATGAAGCTAGGGCTCCAGTGCTTGGCCTTCATTCTGTATTACATTTCGAGAATTATGATGTGGCAGTTAAAACCGGAACAACAGACAGTTTCAGGGACGGTTGGACTATTGGCTACACTCCTTCAATTGCAGTCGGTGTCTGGACCGGGAATAACGATAATACTCCAATGGCTAAAAAACCGGGAGTGGTAACAGCAAGTCCTATCTGGAGAGCATTTCTGTTAGAAGTTCTGCCCAAACTGGCAAAAGAAAATTTCACCCCGTTAACCCCGTTAGAAGCCAGAGATTTCTAACGGGGTTAGAAACCCCTCTCCGAGAATGATAAACGTCCCATAGGTCTTATGCGTATTACTTTTGTTTATCCAGATATAGCTACCGATGAACCGACTTACGCCGGCTATTTTCATTATGGTATTGCTTCTTTATCTTCGGTTTTAAAAAAAGCTGGCCATAAAACCTCTCTTATTCAATTTACTAAAGAGGTTTCAAATAAAGAGTTCCAAGAAAAAATAAAAGTTTTAAAACCCGACCTAATTGGTTTTTCTTCCACTACCCATGCATTTCCTTTTGTTCAGAAATATGCTGCCGCTGCCAAAAAAATAACTAAGGTCCCAATTATTTGCGGAGGAATTCATCCAACTCTTTCTCCTAAGGAGGTTCTAGAGGATAAAAATATTGACATGATTTGTAGGGGAGAAGGGGAGATGGCTCTAATAGAGCTTTGTCAAAAACTTGCAAAAGGGCAAAATATTGAAGATATTGAAAATATCTGGGTTAAAAAAGAAGAAAAGATATATAAAAATAAAATCAGGCCACTTATTTCAAACTTGGATAGTCTTCCTTTTTTTGACCGAGAAATTTTTGATTATCCTAATCTTAATTTAGAGAAACAAGGCATCGGTACTTTTATATTTTCGCGAGGTTGCCCTTATCAATGTACCTTTTGTTGTGAGCCTACTCTACGCAAACTTTATCCCAACCCCCAAAATTATTTTCGTTTCCGTTCTCCCCAATTAGCTATAGAAGAAATAAAAAAAACAGTTAAAAATTATCCCTTTATCAAATTTATTCGCATTGATGATGCTTTACTTTTTGGCGCAAAAACTTGGGTTAGAAAATTTATTCCGCTTTATCAAAAAGAAGTAGGACTTCCTTTTTCAATTGATATAAGAATTAATTTAATTGATGAGGAATTTTTAACTCTTTTCAAACAGAGCGGGGGACATCTTTTAAGACTTGGAGTGGAATCGGGCAATGACTTTATTCTAAAAGAAGTTATGAATAAAGGAATAACGGTTAGACAAATTAAAAAGGCTTTTAAACTAATAAAAGAAAAAAAAGTTAAAGCCCAGGCTTTTAATATGGTAGGTCTGCCTTACGAAAGAGCAAGAGAAATCTTAGAAACTATTAAATTAAATGCCCAAATTGAACCTGATATATCGGTGGTCTCTATTTTTTATCCCTATCCAGGGACTTATCTCAATGAACTTTGTCTTCAAAGGGGTTTTTTAAAAAAAGGGGAAGATTTGAAAATCCCAAAAAACTTCTATTCTTATTCGGTTTTGTCTCTTCCAACTATTCGAAAAGAGCAGATTGATTTTCTCTTTCGTTATTTCCATATTTTGAAAAATTTTTATAGTTTTTTGTTTAAAATTCCTTTTTCGCGGCCCTTGATTTTTTTTGCCGATAAATTTTTTAGTTTAAAATATATCCCCGAAGTAATAAAAGTTACCTCTGACCCTTTAAGGTCAATAATAAGGTTAGTAAGAAGAAGAATTTTCCCAACCAAGACATTTGATTCAGAAGCTCTTGGTAGAAAATGTCATAGGCCAGCCCTATGACATTTTCTACTTCTTGATGCGGTCTCGCATAAACATATAAAGAGAAGGCATTTTTTTTCTGAGAAAATCTTTTAAATAATTACTAACAGCTTCCCAGATTTTCATCAAAATAATTAGCGCTTTTCTCGGTAAACACTTCCCTAAAATAATTTTATCAAAAACTGACTGTAAAAATGAAATTTTTTGAATGTAATAATAGCTCCTGACCAAAAATTTAAAGTATAACGATAAAAATAAGACTTCTTTTTTGGAAAATTGGGGCTGGTCAATAAAAACTTCATCTCTATAATCTATGGGTTTAGAATCTATAAATTTCTGCTCCAAACAAAGAGTATATAATTTTGTATAAGGATAAGGTGTAAAAATATTAACTACCATTGATCCGGGATTAACTTGAGCATTTAACTTTATGGTTTTAAGAACTTTTGAAGGCGTTTCAAACGGCAAGCCGACAATACTATAAGCCAAGGTTTTTATGCCCAACTTCTGGCAGTTGTTAAACGTTTCTATAATTTGCTCATTGTTTATGTAGCGGGATAAAACATTTTTTCTTAATTCCTCGTCTCCGGTTTCTAAACCGAAATAAATCTGGAAACACCCTGCTTCTTTTAATAATCTCAATATTTCAAAAGTAGCCAAATTAGACCGATGGTCACAGGAAAAAGGTAAATTAATTTCTTTTTTGTAAAGGTTAGAAAACCTTTCTATCCATTCTTTCTCAATGCCGAAAATATTATCTAAAAATCTAATGGAAGATATCCAGGGATAGAGGTCCAACAACTTTTTTAAATAAAATATTACATTTCTGGGGCTCCGAAAACGAGTATAGTGCCAGGGGTCAGGATAAACTTCTTTTATTTTATGATTACAGCAGTAGGCGCAATTATAAGGACAGCCCCGGGAAATTAGCACCGTAGCAACTTTAGTTTGGCTGGAAATTAAATTAGGAAAATCAAATAATTCAAAATCAGGCAAAGGCAAACTATCCAAAGGAAAAATTAAGTTTCTGACAGGATTTCTAATAATCTGCTTTCCTTTTTTAACCAATAAATTAGGGATGTTATCAAAACTTTGTTTTTTCTCCAAAGCTCGGCACAAATCAGTTAAAGCTCCTTCCCCCTCTCCTACACAAACAAAATCAGCTCCCTCTGCGTTGATACATTCTTCAGGAGCGATAGTAGGGTGATATCCCCCCAGAAAAGTAATTAAAAAAGGATTTATTTCCTTTGCCCATCTTAAATATTCCTGAACATAAGGAAAAGCGCTGGTTCTAACCGTAAAAGCCAAAAGAACGGGCTTTTTCTTTTTTAATTGTTCTTCAAAATCTTTTCTCTCAACCGGCTTGGTCAAATGAATCAAAGAAACCTTATGCCCCTCTGACTTCAAAACGGCTGATAAAGAGGCTAATCCCTCTGAGTACCACCCACCCCGAGTAACCTGAAATCGGTTGCTCTTTTGATACCTACGAGTGACTAAAAAATCCGGATAAACAAAAGTAACATGCATTTTTCAATAAATGGCAGCGAGGGAAAAATGCAAAAATGAGTGAGCGAAAAAACAAAAATTCATTTTTGTTTTTGAACAAACGAATTTTTGCATTTTAACCGAACGAACCATTTATATAGTAAGGAGGGCAAAGCCCTCCTCCTACTCTATATTATAACATCAATTATAATCAGGCAAATAGGTTTGGCTGTTTGCCCCGTAGAAGAATTTCGATTCACTTCGTGAAATAAGGTTTTCTTTCAGAAAAACTTTGTCGAAATTTCTCTACGGGGTTTGTTGCTTTTTTTGTTTATGCTATAATTACAAGCGAGGGAGAAGAAGAAAAATTTATTTTTCTTTTTCGGCCGAACGCAGTAATTATGCGGTGAAGCCGCAATAATTACAAGCGAGGGAGAAGAAGAAAAATTTATTTTTCTTTTTCGGCCGAACGCAGTAATTATGCGGTGAAGCCGCAATAATTACAAGCGAGGGAGAAGAAGAAAAATTTATTTTTCTTTTTCGGCCAAACGCAGTAATTATGCGGTGAAGCCACAATAATTACAAGCGAGGGAGAAGAAGAAAAATTTATTTTTCTTTTTCGACCGAACGCAGTAATTATGCGGTGAAGCCGCAATAATTAAAAAATCATGTAACCTATAACTTGTAACTTTTTTGGGTTTCAAGTTATAAGTTACAAGTTACAAAAACATGCCAGAATACCCTAAAGAGCAACTTTCGCAACTTTACAAAAACCTTCCCAAAGATCTCCAGGAAGCTCTTTTTTCTGAAGAGAATACTCGCAACCTTCGGGAAATTTGTCTTAAAAATGGCGTCATGGATGAAGATATAATTTTTAAGCTCACTAAAAATCTGGCTTATGTTTTTCTTGGTCTCTTGCCCCCGAATGAACTCCAAGGTGTTTTAGAAAAAGAACTAAATTTGAAGAACAGTCAAGCGGAACAAATTGCTTCAGAAATTAGCAGATATCTCTTCCTGCCGCTTAAAAAAAGTCTAGAGGCCCTCTACAAAATAGAGATTAAACCCGGTCTGCAGCCAGAAGCACTTCCCTTGCCCTCAAAAACTGCTCAAGCCAAAAGAAAACCAAAAAAACAAGATATACATAGAGAACAAGATATATATAAAGAACCGATTAAATAATATGGAGTTTACTGTTCCTCAATTTATAGAAAAAAAAGCAAAAATAGTGGGTCCTTTTACTTTTAGGCAATTTATTTTTATTGGAATAGCCGGCGGGATTTGTCTTTTTCTTTATTTCATCCTGCCTTTAGCTGCTTTTATAATTATATCAATAATTTTGGTAGGAGGAGGATTTGCTTTAGCTCTTCTAAAAATCAACAAAACCTCTCTGCCTGTCTATATTAAAAACTTTTTTATTTTTCTTTTTAAGCCGAAAATTTATCTCTGGAGAAAAAAAATTACGCCCCCAAAAGTTTTTCAAAAAGGAAAAAAATTTGAGGAGAAAAAAATAAAAATTAAGAAAGAATCACCTTTAAAAATTGCTAAGGGCAGTCGATTAGGAGATTTATTCACTAGTTTGGAAACAAAAAATAGATAAACATGATGCTAATATGCGAATTTAATGCCAATCTACGAATTACGAATAAACAAAATAAATCATTAGCAATCAGTAGATTAGCATATCATTCGTAGATTGGTATCATACAGTATGGCGCAACCCTCAACCCAAGATTTTTTAGAGTTTGGGCAAATTAGAGAAGGAATTATTATTTTAAAAAACAAGGGACTGAGATCGGTTTTGATGGTCTCCTCTTTAAATTTTGCTTTAAAATCAACAGAGGGACAAAATGCTATCTTGTATCAATTTCAGAATTTTCTTAATTCTTTAGATTTTTTTTGCCAAATCCTTATCCAATCAAGACGTCTTAATATTGTTGGTTATTTAGACAAGTTAGAGAAAATTGAGCGGGAAGAAAAAAACGAATTACTTAAAATACAAATCACTGAATACCGAAAATTTATTGGAGAGATAACAAAACAAGGGGCTATTATGCAAAAAACTTTTTATTTAATAGTCCCTTTTTCTCTTATGGAAACCCGAATGATTGAAGGAAAGAAAAAGTTGCCTAAAATTCCTAGTTTAACTGAAGAGGTATTTCAAAGAAGCAAAATCCAACTTTTGCAACGAGTAGAATTTGTGATTTTAGGACTAATGGCTTGTGGACTTCAAGCCGTTCCTCTAAATACTTCAGAACTTATTGAACTTTTCTGGAGTTTAAACCATCCCTTAGAAGCAGAAAGAGGATACTACCCGGAAATTCCCAGCGAATTAGCCCACTAACATTTATGAAGTTATCTTTTCTAAAAAAAAGAAAGCCAGAAATCTCAGAATTTGTTAAAGAAGAGCCGCTTAAAATAGCTGATATTGTGGCTCCTTCTTCTATTGAGGTTAAACAAAACTATCTTAGAATAGGAGAACGGTTTGCTAAAAGTTATTTTGTTTTCTCCTATCCAAGATATCTAAGCATAGGATGGCTTTCTCCAATAATAAATCTAAATATCCCAATGGATATTTCTTTTCATCTTTACCCGGTTGAAAGCGGAAGAATTCTAAAAAAATTAAGAAGAAGAGTAACTGAAGTCCAGGCAGAAATCGGAGAAAGAGAAGAAAAAGGATTAATTCGCGACCCGGTTTTAGAGGTTGCTTATCACGATTTAGAAGATTTGAGAGATAAGCTTCAAACAGCTCAAGAGAGAATGTTCCGGTTCGGTCTTTATATTACTATTTATGGCGATAGGGAAAAAGAATTGAGAGATATTGAAACTAATCTAAGATCAATTTTAGAATCTCGTCTAATTTATATTAAACCTGCTCTTTACCAACAAAAACAAGGATTTATCTGCACTTCTCCTTACAATTTAGATCCCTTAGCTGTTTCTACTCTAATGAACACGGCTCCTTTATCAAGCACCTTCCCTTTTATTTCTTTTGATTTAAGTTCCAATGAAGGAATTCTTTATGGAATTAATAAACATAACAATTCCTTAGTTTTATTTGACCGCTTTACCTTAGCTAACGCGAATTCAGTGATCTTCGGGACAAGCGGCAGTGGAAAGAGCTTCTCCATCAAATTAGAAATTTTAAGATATTTAATGCTTGGCACCGACGTAATTATCATAGACCCGGAGAACGAATATAAGTTTTTATCAGACGCGGTTGGCGGTTCTTTCTTCGATATTTCTTTGGCTTCACCCCACCATATTAATCCTTTTGAGTTAGCGAAACCCCGAGAAGATGAAAAACCAGAGGATGTTCTAAGAACAAATATTATTAACCTAGTGGGGCTGCTCAGGGTTATGCTCAGCGGTTTAACTCCTGAAGAAGATGGCATTATGGACCGAGCCCTAACTGAAACTTATGCGGCAAAAGATATAACCCCGGATTCTAATCCAGTATTTTGGGGAACAGAAAAAGCCCCCTTCCCCTTAATGAGCGACCTTGAAGAAGTGCTTTTGGCAATGGAGGGAACCGAATCTTTAGTTAGACGTCTTCATAGATTTACCAAAGGAGTTTACGCTGGCTTTTTTAACCAACCATCTAATATAGATATGGAAAAGAGATTGGTTGTTTTTGGTATCCGTAATATGGAAGACGAACTGCGACCTATGGCTCTTTTTATGATTTTAAGATATATCTGGAAAACAATTACTTCTAAATTAAAGAAACGGCTCTTAATAATTGACGAGGCATGGTGGTTAATGAAAACCGAAGACGGTGCCTCTTTCCTGTTCGGAACAGTTAAAAGAGCCAGAAAATATTGGTTAGGGGTGACTACTGTTACTCAGGATGTCAATGATTTTATGAAGTCCGATTATGGAAAGCCGATTATCACTAACTCCTCTCTCCTGCTTTTGATGAAACAAAGCCCGGCAACTATTGAGGTAGTTAAAAAAACCTTTAATCTGACCGAACAAGAAAAAATGATATTATTAGAAACACCAGTAGGAGAAGGTATATTCTTTGCCGGGACAAAACATGTTTTGATAAAAATAATTGCTTCTTATACTGAAGACCAAATAATTACTACTGCCCCGGAAGAAGTTGCCAAAATAAAAAAAGCCAAAAGAGAATTAGAACAAGGTTAAAATGCCAGAAGAAAAAAACCCAGAAGAAAAAAACCCAGAAGAAGAAAACCCAGAAGAAGAACCGCTGGAGGACGACCGGCTAGAGCGATACAGAAAAAGAAGAATTGAGGAACTGGAAAAAGCGCGACTGCTATACAAAAAAAAGGGAATTCGCCTAAAAAAGAAATGGTTTAGTAAAATTCCCACCGATGTCCTTCTTTCTCCAGGAGGAATGGTTTTAATTTTCTTTGCTCTCCTAATGGAAACCCTTGACCTCATTCCCATTCCCTTTGTTGACCAATTATGGGAACTGCCCTTAGAATTAATTTTTATATTTTTATTGATTAAAATTGCTAAAGTCCCCCTTAAGACAGCTATTATCCCCTTTCTTATTGAACGTATTCCTATAATAAGCGACATTCTTCCGACCTGGGTTATCCGAATGTTTGTTTAAAAAAAACACAGGTCTAACCTGTGTAAGCCCGCTTAATGTCGGGCAAAGAGCAAGCCCGGCAGCTAAGGATAGGGTCTAATTACCACCCTTCTTTCAGGTTCTCTGCCAATACTTTCGGTTGTAATATCTGCTCTCTCGGCTAACTCAAGGTGGATGATTCTTCTTTCATAAGCCGGCATTGAAACCAGCATTTTTTCTTCTTTAGTTAAAGCAACTTGGTCAGCCAAAGATTTAGCTGTTTCTTTCAGATATTCTGTTTTTTTCTTTTTATAGTCATTAATATCAAGATTGATATAAAAATCTCCTGGAACTTTTCGTTTTAATATCGTTTTCAAAAGATGCTGGATTTCATTTAAGGTTTGACCATTCTGACCAATCAAAAGCTTCGGTTCTTCAACCTTTAGTTTTATAGGAATGGTTTTGTCTTTCAATGATAAAACCCGCATTTCAATCTCCAAGCCTGTTTTTCCAAAAAACTCCTGGCTTACTTTTTTTATTTCTAATATATCTTTTTGACTAAGCATAATTCAAATAATCAGATTACTCTATTGGCTGTTTCTTGTCTCTGAGTGTAAAATATTGTTGGATTATTGTAAAGAGGGTAGTGGCCAGCCAGTATAAACCAATAGCTGAGGGAAGTTTAAAAAGAATAAAAACAGTAAAAATTGGGAAAAAATATTTCATCTGTTTTTGCATTATACTGGAAAAATTAGAAGTTTTATTTTTGCCTGGTTCAATTTTAGGAATAGTCATTTTCGTTTGAAAAAATTGGCCAATCCCGGCAAAAACCGCCAGAAATATTGAGGGTTTCACTAAATCTATAAGCCCTAAAAACTTGGTGTTTATCTCTGGACAAGAGATAAAAGGATACAAAACTTCAAGTTCAGTAGAAGTAAGTCCTCCTTGAAATGTTTTAAAAACCCAAAAAAGAGCAATTAAAACCGGGAATTGGATTAAAAGAGGAAGACAACCAGAAAAAGGGTTTATTTTCTCTTTCTGGTAAAGTTTCATAGTTTCTTTGGCTTGTGTTTCTTTGTCTTTTTTATACTTTTCCTGGATTTCTTTTATCTTTGGTTGAAGTTCTGAAAGAGCTTTTTGAGATTTAATCGCTTTAATCCCTAAGGGATAAAATAAAAATTTAATTAGAATTGTCAAAACAATTACTGCTATGCCAAAATCATGACCAGGCAGATATTTATAAAACAAAATTAAAACATTAAATAAGGGCTGATATAAAATTGTCTTGAAAATATTGATAAATACTTCCATATTAAAATTAAAATTATGGTAAATCTACTCCTCCAGTATTCCAGGGGTGGCATTTTAATATCCTTTTTATTCCTTTCCACATCCCCTTAACAATTCCGTACTTTCTAACAGCTATATAAGAATATTGAGAACAACTCGGATAAAACCTACAAACTTTTCCGAAAACAGGCGAAATAAAAATTTGATAAAATTTAATAATTTTTAAAATTAAAATCTTTAACATTTAATTTAATATAGTTTTGCTTTTTTGAAAAGCTTATTTATTACTTCTTCAAGCTCCCAAAAATCTTTATCTCTTAAACCAGGTCTAACTAATATCACTCCATCTATTCCTTTTTTAATTTTAGATAATTTTAGTTTAACTATTTCCCTTAATTGCCTTTTAATTCTATTTCTGATTAGGGCTTTTTTGGAAAATTTTTTGCTAACTACAAATCCAAAACGACTTGTTTCCAAATTATTTTCTCTAATTTTTAGAAATAAAAAATCTTCTTTATACCCTTCCCCAACCCTGAAAACCCTTTCAAAATCCTTGTTTTTCTTTAATCTATTTGCCTTAGGCAACATAATCATACCGTAAGTTGCTTCCTTTTTTTCCTTCTTCTCTTTTTTAATATTTTTCTTCCCTGTTTTGTTTTCATCCGAGCCCTAAAACCGTGTACTTTCTTTCTTTTCCTTTTTTTTGGCTGATAGGTAATACTCATATTAACATATTAATATTTAAACATTTAAACATTTTAGCATAATTTATTCAAAAAAACAAAAAAGATTCATGAATTTATGTTTAATTCTTCCTGTGGTTTTTTTCTGTTCTCAGAATCTCTGACGGGGTTTAAATGTTAAGATGTTTAAATGCTTAAATGATCTTCACAGATTATCCCCTATTTGTTAACAAAATTAAGTTTTTTGTTCTTATTTTGTTTCTATTTTGACATATGGTATGATAGAACCAGGTTGCTTCGCCCACCCAAATTTTACTTCGTAAAAGTTTAGGTGGGTTCCGCTTCACGCGGATCCCAACGCAGAAGAACGCGGAAATAATTCTGCGTAAATCCGCGCAATTATCAGTATAAATCTGCTTCTATGAAAATGACTAATCAAGAACTCTGGCAAACAATGCTTGCCCAAATTCAGTTAAATATTTCCCAAGCCAACTTCGCTACCTGGTTTAAAGACACTCAAGTTATTTCTCAAAAAGATGCTAAAATAATAGTTTCTGTGCCAAATTCTTTTGTTAAAGAATGGTTAGAAAATAAATATAATAAATATATTTTTAAAATTTTATATAATATAAATAAAGAAATCAAAGAAGTTAATTATGTTGTGAATAACACAGGTTTAAAGTCCTTTAAAAAAGAACCTGTTATTTTGCCAGAGATTGATCAGCTTAGATTTCAAGAATTCAAAGTTGATAAAGAAACCAGCCTTAATCCTCGTTATCTTTTTGATTCTTTCGTGGTAGGGTCTTTTAATGAATTGGCTCACGCTGCTGCTTCTGCTGTAGCAAAAGACCCGGGAGCTGTTTATAATCCTCTTTTTATTTATGGCGGGGTAGGATTAGGCAAAACCCATCTTTTGCAAGCAATCGGAAATGAAATTGTAAAAGATTTTAAAAAGAAAAAGGTAAAATATACTTCTTCAGAAAAATTCACCTCAGAAGTTGTTTCTGGGATTAAAAATCATACTATGGAATTGTTCAAATCAAAATACCGAAAGGTTGATATTTTAATTATTGATGATATCCAATTTTTGGCTGGAAAAGAAAAAACCCAAGAAGAGTTTTTTAATATTTTTAATGTTTTATATGAAAACAATAAACAAATCATCCTCTCTTCAGACCGCCCCCCAAAAGCTATTTTGGCTTTAGCAGAAAGATTAAGGTCGCGATTTGAAGGAGGAATGATAGCCGATATTGGTATCCCTGATTTTGAAACAAGAATTGCTATTTTAAGAACGAAAGCCCAAGAAAAAAAAGCAGATTTTTCGGAAGAAATTTATCAATATATCGCCTCTGTGATTCAAAGAAATATTAGAGAATTAGAGGGAGCCTTAAATCGTCTGATTTTTTATCAAAAAGTAAATAAACAAGAATTAGGCGTTGAGGGGGTAAAGGCCCTTCTTAAAAATTTACTCTCCTCGCCTACAAAAGTAATTACTCCTAAAAAAATAATCCAAATAGTAGCCGGATTTTATGATTTAAAAGAAAAAGACCTTCTGACCGCCTCTAGAAAAAAAGAAATCGTTAAACCCCGTCAAATAGCAATGTATTTATTAAGGCAGGAGTTAAAAAATTCTTTCCCTTTTATTGGAAGAAGACTTGGAGGCAAAGACCATACCACCGCTATTCATTCATATAAAAAAATATCAAAAGAGATAGAAGAAAATAAAAGATTTGGGGAAGAGGTCCATTTGATAAAAGAGCAATTAATTAACGAGTGTTAAAAAATTGGGGATAAAAATATTAAACATCAAATATTAAACGGTTAATAAAATAAAGAATAAAAATAATTCACATTTTGTTTTATTAAATCTCATCTAACAATTAATCTTTTATCCCCAAACTAAGTAAGATAAAAAATATAAATTTTCTATACACTAATAATAACAATAATAATTAATTAATAATTTAATTATTAGTAGTAGTAGTTAATTATTTTTATGAAAACAACAATTCTGCAAGAAAAATTAAAAGACGGTTTAAATATAGTTGAAAAAATTTCTTCTAAATCTTTGACCCTTCCTATATTAAATAATATTTTAATATCCGCAGAAAAAAATTTTTTAAATTTAAGTGCTACTGATTTAGAAATTGGAATAAATTGGTGGGCTTTAACTAAAATTGAAAAAGGGGGTAAAATCGCTATTCCCTCCCGCCTATTTTTCAATTTTGTTAATTTACTACCAAATAAAAAAATAAATATTGAAAAAGAAAATAATAATTTAATTATTGAATGTGAAAATTATAAAACCCAAATAAAAGGTTTTAGCTCCGAAGAATTTCCAATTATTCCTAAAATTACTGAAGGAGAATCTATTTCTGTCCACGGTTCTTCGTTTTGCCAGGGTATTAATCAGGTCGTAGATATTATTATACCTTCAACCGCAAAACCTGAAATTTCTGGTGTTTATTTTTTATTTCAAAAAAATCTAATAACAATAGCCTCTACTGATAGTTTTAGGTTGGGAGAAAAAAAGATATTTTTTAAAAATTATTTTTCTCTAAAAAAGGATTATTCTCTAATTCTTCCTCAAAAAACAGCAAAGGAAATTATAAATATTTTTGGAGAAAAGGATAAAGAATTAAAAATTTATTTTTCCCCTAATCAAATTATGTTTGAATCTTTAATGGAGGAAACCAGCCATCCCCAAATTCAACTCTCCTCTAGATTAATAGAGGGGGAATACCCGAATTATCAAGAGATTATCCCCAAGAAATACACAACCTCTCTCAGGTTTGATAAAAACGAATTTCTAAACCAAATTAAAAGCGCTTCTCTTTTTTCCGGCAAAATAAATGAAGTAAAAATTAAAGCCGACCCCAAAGAGAAAAAGATAGAAATTTTTAGCCAGAGCCCTGAAATCGGGAATTACAGCTCTTCTATCTTAGGGGAGGTAAAAGGAGAGCCGGCAGAAATTTCTTTCAATCATCGTTTTTTGTTAGACGGGCTTTTAAATATAAAAAGTTCAGAAATTATCTTTGGATTAAACGGCGACTCTGGTCCAGGAGTTTTAAAACCAGTTGGAGATGAAACTTATATCTACGTGGTAATGCCGATTAAATCAAGTTGATTGAATTAACTTAAAAACCCAATATTGGAGATATAATCATCCAAAAAACCCGATGTTGAATCTTTAAAACGTCGGGTTTTTGATTATAACACTCGACGTTGAGGAATTGGCACCAGAGGCGCCAAAGAAAACGTCGGGTGTTGACAAACGAATCAATCCTTGACAAAAAATTTGACAAAAATATAGATGTGTAATATAATACAAATAGCCAAAAAATAGCAAATTCACAATTGAATAGGGAAAGAAAAGATACAAAGAAAGGATAGGGAAGATGAACAAGGAAAAACTAATTGTTGCGGCAGCCTATTTAGTATTAACAGTGTCCGTGATAGCAGGAGTGGTTTTAATTCTACTCGGAGGATACGTGTGGATGTTACCGGTTATCTGTTTGGGACTCCCAATGGGATTTCTCATCAGCAGCCTAAGAAGTATAGCAGAGGAAGAAAGATGGATAATTGAAGTATTCGGGGGTTATTGTATAACTAAAGGACCCGGGCTCGTGTCGGTTCTCCCGGTTGTAATGAAGGCTAGGGAAGCTATTTCTGTATGGGAGCAACGTTATGCTTTGTTTAAAAGGGAAATTAAAATCGATTTTCTCAATGGCTCAGCAACCCCAAGAGACGTTTATGTCTATGTTCAGTGTAACGAGGAAGAAGACCCAGACGCTCCTCGGAAAATGGTATATGAGATAAAAAACGTAAAAGATGCGATGAAAACTTTAGTAGAGAGTGGCCTGAGAACCTTTTGGAACGGTTTGGGTATTGATACGGGAATTAAGTTTGGTCGAGGAGCTTCTAACTTACTTGAAGAGATTGAGGAAATAGAAGACCTTAGAAAGCTTACAGAAGAAGAAATTAAACAAATAGAGGCCGAAGAAAGAGAGGTTAGCCGACCAGAGGCCAGAGCAACCTTAGAAGCAAGGAGCGGAAAAGCCTGGATTGATGATCTCCAGGGAGCAGCTAAAAAGTGGGGCCTGAAGATAATCAAAATCACCGTTGGAGACTGGGACCTGGATAAGACAATTATTCAGGCAAGAGAAAATGTTTTTAAGGGGCAGATGGCAGCAAAAGAAGCAGAGTTTCGTGCTGCCCAACATGGTTTAGAGGCAGGCAAAACCCATGTTGAAATAGCGCAGAGATTGAACGATCCAAAATCATCTGTCAAGCTTTCTAAAAAAGACTCCAATGAAATGGCTTATAAGTATGTTAGTCTTTTCCGGAGTATTGAGGAGGGTCAAGCACAGGTGGTTGAGTGGCGAGGCGGAGACAAAATACTGCCAGCGATCGCTCAAGCGTCTATAGCAATTGATGTTGCCAAGAAGACAGGCAAAAAAGGAAGCAAGTAAAATCAAAAAGGGAAGTCGTCAAACGATGGCTTCCCTCTTTTATTTATAATTTTATAGGCCAGCCGACGGTTCGGGGGGCCCTTTCTTTTCCCCTTTTTCTGGTTTCTCCTCTGATGGCTCTTCTTCTGGTTTTGGCGCTGGTGTGGGAGGAGGGGCTGCTAGTTTCGCTTTTTTAATAATTTCATTCATTCGTTCCATAGTTTCAATTTCTTTTCCTTCATTATCCTTCCAATTATAGAGAAATGCCCTCCCTCCCGGCGTATAGGCGCTTTTAAGAAAAGATGGGTTGGTTTTAGCCAGTTCTTCTACTCCTATGTGTTTTTGGGCATGAGTCTGAAGTTCTCCAACATAATCCATCCCTTTTTCGCTTCCCAGTTTATTTATAAAACTCCAGGGTTTGAACCTTGCTGTCATTTCTTCAAAATCTGGCGCTTCTATAGTTTTTCTTGATAAATTATCAATGTCGCCTGGTTTTAAAGCATCAATCGCTTTTTTGGAAGCAGCTTTTCGTATTAAAGTTAAATCTTTTGCTTGTTCCTCTGATATCTCGTATAACTTTTTTAATTCAGTAACCAATTCTTGGAACCCCTCTGTTTCTTCTATTTTTGCTTTTGATAATTCTTTAACATCTTCATCTTTATATTTTCCTTCTTCATCTTTACTTGCACCATCCGGGACCATTGTATCTCTAACAAGCTTTCCAAGCTTTTCGTCCGGTTTTTCTCCGCCGTATTCTCCTTCAATTAATTCTGGTTTATGTTTAGATAGATTTCTTAGGCCGGCTGGACTATATTTTGCGGTTAAACCTGTTACTTCTTTTAATTGGGGGGGACTAAGTTTTTCAAGTCCCTTACCCCCCTTAGTTTCAGCTAAATACTGGCCCATAGCAGTTTTTTTCTGCCAGTTGGTGGGTAGAATGGTAGAATAAGTAGCAGCTGCTCTGTCAGTATCTTTTCCAAATTTTCCTGATATTTTCTTTTTTTCTGCTTCAATTATATTTTCTTGACCCGCTCCGTATTCTGTTGCAACCTTACCCGCGCCGTGAGCTGCCCAACGAGGGACAGCGGTAACATAACTAGCGGCACCGGCAAGAGCTTTTTTCCAGGGACCTTTTACCTCTTTAACTTTTGGAATTCCGAATCTGGTTTCTGCGGCTGCCCCCGCCCATTTTTTACCTGTTTTGGTAGCCAAAAATCGGCCGGCAGTCTGCTTTCCGGCATACTTTCCGGCCCCTTTTCCTGCTTTTTTTGTTAAATTTATTGCTGCTGAAGCGCCCATTGCTGAGGTGGAAAGACCGATAATGAAACCGAGTCCGAGAAGAGCAAGTATTATAAAATAAGGAAAGACCGTATCAAGTAAGCCTGTTGTTGCTGAATCTAAACCAGGTATGGTCATTTTCCCCTTGAACTTAACACTTAATTCTGCGAAAGAAGCCATTGCTAAATAAAGAAAGAAAGCCATTGGTATCCCGATAATTGACCACTGAATCAACTGGCTCCACCACATTGTCCAGAGTTTTCTGGTGGCCGGAAGAATCCAAGCCACAAAAGCCAGAGGAGCTAAAATAACTAAAAGCCAGATAGCAATATATCTAAAAATAAAGATACCAGCTAATAAAAGGAAGGCAAAAGCAATAGACCAATTTACGACTATCATAACTACTGCTTGGGCAAGTATAGATATCTTTTCCGTGATAGGGCCTATAAAAAGCCTACCTAAATCAGTACCTATAGAATCTACGAAAGCAGAGAGGCCAGTTAAAACACTACCCACTCCTTTTTCTATCCCGCTTAGAAAATAGTTCATTACAATGTTTGAGGCATCAACAATCAAACCGCAAATAACCGGAGCAAAATTTACTAACAAGGCAATGGCAATTAAACGAACTAAGGTTTTTTGAGTAGCGTATTCTTTTAATCTCAGAGCAATAGAAAAAGCAATAAAAACTAAAGCAACCACTAATCCTAAATTAACAAAATTTTTAGTAATGTCTAATCCGATTTTAATAACCGGGTTGTTGACCGGTTGGGTATAGCTCCAACTGATAAAATTAGGGCCGGTCACCCAATCAAGTATGGCTCCGCAAATAACGGTGCCGGTATGGGAAATTAAAACAAATACTTGAAGAACAACTCCAATTATAGCTGCGGGGAGCCCTGCAATAATCCTTCCCGGTAGGTCAAAGATGCTTTGTGCCAAGGCCGAGCCGGGCAAAAAGAGAAAAATAAAAGCAAAACTTAATATAAATAAGAGATTTTTAATTTTAAACCGGAATTTTTTGGAAAAAACCATAAGATATAATATAGTTTACTTTATTACTTTTCCCTTAACTACAATCATTGATTGAAGACAGGGTATACAATCTCTAAGCGCTTCTATGGTATCTTGTTCTGCTCCAGTGTACCCATGGCAATATCCTTTACCCCCGGGAAGGAATAGCGGACCGCTGGCAGCACAGTGGCCAATAGGCTGGTCAAGGAGATTGGGGTCATTATTGCTGATAACTTGGCATATATCTCCTTCAAAATTTATTTCTGAAAAGAGAATAGCAAAATAAGAACCCTCGGGGTCAAATTGAATTGACCTGGCTCCTTCCTCATCTTTCTTTTCATTCCTAGCTAATTTCTGGTCCTCTAACTCGCTTCTGTTCACTTTCCCACAATAATTTTCTGCACAATCATTTGTTGTTCGAAAGTATCCATAGCCAAGAACACCTCCTATGTCTTTAGGGCATAAGCTAGTGTCATTATAGTTAAGGCATTGGTATAACATTACTCCCCCCGTTGGTTCAACCTCTGGTTTTTCAAAAAGAGTGACAGCCCGAACTTTTGTAGAACCACTACCTATGGACCCGGGAATAATTTCGTCATAAAACTTAGCTATTATACATTTGCTCTCCCTGCTCCAAGGACTGTCTTTTTCATGAAAAATTATTCCATAATCATATTCCCATTTTATTCCTATTCTAGCCGGCTCTGTTCCTATTGCCGGCACAGTCTGATAATATTCTTTCCGAGGGATTGTAAAATAAGTGTGTTCTAATGGCTTGAAAACAAACTTTAAATTTCCTGAAGAAATTACCCTATAACAAGCCTGTTTCGGGATCTCCGGAACCGTTATTATTTGTTTTAATAATTCAGCTCCTTTATCAATTCTCTCTTTATCTTGGCTTATATATAGGTCCAGTGCAGCGCTAATATTCGTCGATTTATAATTACAAAGATAAATCCCAGGTTTTACCGTTGCTTCAAGAACCAGAACGTCTGGTAATTCTAAAATAGTTAATTGGGGGTTGATAGTGTTGAAAACAAGGACAGCAGATAGAAGAATTATACCCCCCAAAAAGGCAGAAATTATCCCTTGTTTGGCAGCAGAAAGCTTTTCTGGATTGCCAAAAGAGGTAAAGTATTGGATACCGCTATAAATTAAAGCCCCTAAAATTACCAAACCAATCAGAAAGACTGAAAAGCGGAAAATGTATTTCACGTATTCAGGAAGACCGATAGAGACCAGTTTGGGAGTGGTAGCTCCGGGAATCTCGGGATAGGTTATTTCAAGCACTTTATCATTATCAGCTGCTTGAACAAAACCATTTGTTAAGGCCAACATAACAAAAAAGACAAAAAAGCCGGTAAAAATGAAGATTATTCTTGTTTTTTTCCTCATAATTTCTTTTTTGCTCATAGTTGCCGGGCTTAGTATAAAATTTGTTCTATCTTTTCTGCAGATTCGCTGATTTTTTTATTAGTTCCGCTAATTTTTTCTAAGTTAGCGTTGATCTTATCTACCGGATAGGGATTTCCGCCGGACGGGGATTGGCCTTCATAACCGAGATAGTTTCCCAAGGTATCTAAGCTGAAATGAAGAGATGGATACTGGAAGCCGGGAATTTTAAGCAATACTTCTAAAGCGAAACCTAAATCAGGCAAAGGGATAGAAGGAAGTTGGTAGGTTATAGGTTCAGTTAGTTTAATTTCTTTTAATTCTTCTGGCCAGGGAATTTCAATTTCCATTGGAATCCCATATAATAAATATTTATTAACTTCTTCCATGGAGATAGTAATTTCTCCTAAAGAAACTTCAATTGGGGGAATTATTAACATCCCATTTTCTATTATTGCCCCTTGGAAGCTTTCTTGTAATTTCTCTTCTATCTCTATCCTTATTTCTTCTAATCGTTGGGAAATGTGGTCTTCAACTAATTCGTGGTAGATACCGGAAATTTCATCAAATCTATTTTGAAGGTTATTTTGAATAGTTATATTGAGAATGTTTTGGATTTCGCTGAGCTTATCAAGAACGTCCCTATCTAAGGCCTCTTTTATATCCTGGCAGAAACTATCAAGAGTGATATATTCATTATCACACAAATCTGGAATTTCAGGAAATCTTGGCCAGTAAAAATAATAGTCTGGGAATCTAATCTCTAAAAGAGGAGGAATAAAAGATATGCCAGCCGCAATACAACCACCGGGAATATGAATTGCCGAAGCGAGCAATCCCAAGAAAAGATTTAGGAAATCAATATCCAAGCCTAAGAATTTCAGAGTAATTTTAGGCTTAGGAATAGGGATTTCCGGTACTTGTAAATTTAGAGCAATAAGCCTGGTCAGGTCAAATTCCGGCAAGGGAAGAGGTATGGGCGGAAATTCAATTTTATCCATTTCTATTTCTAATTGTTTGCCTTCAAGCCCGGAAAGACCGGGGATGCCAGGAAGAGAGGCATAAACAGATGGAATCTCAATAGAGTCTATCATAAGAAAAGGATATTGAGGTTCTATTTCTAAAGAAGAGATTAAGGGGGGGATAAGGCTTAGACAGTTATCAAAATTACAGAAGTCAAGGTCAGGAAGAATTAAATCTTCAAAGATAAAATTAGGAAGGTGCACTATTAAAAAAGGCAAGAGCTTAAATTCGGGAAGGCGAATATCAGGAATTTTTATATCCGGCAGTTTTATTCTGGGAATAGCGGAAACAGCAAGAGGGCAATCTAATCTCATTCCGGTGTCTGGATTGTCCCGGCAAGTTTGGCAAGGACAAGTGGTACAAGCTCCTTGACAGGTCAGACATTTGGGTTTTTCAAATTGGATAGATTTATAGTTCGTCAAACATATGCCAGGAGGTTGTCCGCAGTCTGAAGGGTCTTCTGCTGTCTCACAACATTCAGAATATTCTCTCCAGAGAGCATCGCACCTATTAATAATTGTTGAAAGGACATTGTTTATATCTAAACATCGTTTATCAGGTATACCGTGGCTGCCTTGCAGCCCTGGTATCTTCTGACATTCTTTAGACAACCAAGCAAATATTTTGAAGTACTGGTCTAAGTCAGTATAATCATTAGGAGCTCCTTCTTCTGTCGGCTGAGGTTGATAGACCTGACCACTTAATTGAGGACAGGAAAAATTTGCCCAAGGAAATATAGGTAAACTGGGGGAAGAGGGATGGAAAATGATTGGTTCCAAGGAGAGGGTATCCAACTCATTAGCCGGAGTAGGAGGAAAAGATATCTTAATATCCCCTAAAGGAATTTCAAAATCTTTAATGTTAGCGATATCTGCTAATTCAATTTTTTCTGGCAGAGTAAGTCCAATTTCTCCAATTGTTATTTCTCCTAAGTCTATTTTTTCCAAAGTTGCTCCCAGCTCAAATTTAGCTTCTATGGGTTTCTCTTCTCCAAAGAGTCCGAGAATACAAGCAATAATTTGAAAAGCTATTCCTTTTTTACACTTTGCCTGGCATTGTTTTTCAACTGAATATTGAGCATCGTTCAATATCTCTACATTGGCTAAAGCAGGAGAGAGAATATTTTGTTCGGAATCTATATCAAGTATATCAAGTATCTCATTTAAGTTATCTTCTAATTCTTTTGCTTCATCTTCTCTTAAGGTTTTTAATTCTGCCTCTAACCCGGTTTCCATTTCTTTTTTAAGAAGTTCTCTTAGATAAGAAATTTGGTCAGTTTTATTTCTAATTTCCAGTTGGGTCTTTTCAATTTCTCTTCTACTTTGGCAGGGTTCTCCGAAAACCTTATAAGGAGAAACAGCTTGAATGTTTGTCATACCTTTTCTTTCACACTGAGATTGAGCATTTCCACAGTCACAGGTTTTTTCGGTTAAATCTTTTAATTTTCCATTAAGATAAACTAACTGCTGACTGGCTTGATTTATTTCTCCGATGGTATATCTCAACCTAAGAGGATAACGAGGGAAAAATCCCATCCCCTGGGCTAAAGCGACTGGTTTGTTAGCCGGTTTTTTTAGTAAAGGAATAAATAAGTTAGTTAAAACAATTAGGACTAAAAGGCCGGAAAGAATGCTTTTTTCCCTTTGGTAAAAAAATTTGTTCATTGTCCGTTATTTATTAATTAGGAATCAGTGCAGCCGCAATGATAAATTTCTCCAATGCCTATATGAATATGGGTAGTTTTATCTAAGATATAAGCTCCCGGAAAGCACTCTTTAGCTGCCTCTACTATTTCATCGGCATATTTTTTTTGAAAATCCCCAGAAACATCAACATCTACAGCATAAGATTCATGACGGTGTCGGCAATCAGTTCCTCCATAATGAGCAGAGATTCTTTCTTTCCCGTGTTTTGCTTCAAAAATATGGGAGCATCCCCCCGGTTCTGCTGGGCCTCCTTCCCAATCGCAGGTTCCTTGATAGAGTTTACTGTCAGAAATAGAAGAAATTTGTCCGATAGTATCCTCCAATTCTTCTTGCTCTTGGATTCCATCTAATCTTTTCCGCATGCAAGAGAGAAGCTGTTTGAGGGGTTCAGAAGCGTCTTTATATTGATTATAATACTTTACATCGTCAACGCAAAGCCAGCCCTCAGGACAATTTTCTGAATCTGGCTCCAAGGGTTGGAATTTTTTAGCGGGTATGATATAAACCGGGGGCTTTTCAGTCGGGGGAGGGCTAATAACTGTTTCTTTAGACGAGGTGCAACAATAAAGATTTCGAGGATGGCAGTTTTCCATTAGGCGGCCGTTGGGTCCATAATTTCCCCGAGCTTCATCGCAGCTTAATAAAGCCCAGGCAGGATTATAAATGTCGGAACTATAGCAAAGACCGACCGAGATACTAAGGTTGCTTAAATTAGAAGGATTTTCTTGAGCTTTTAAGAGGAAAGGGACTTGAGGGAAGATTTGTTTTATTTCTTTAATGGTTTCAAAAATTTTTTCTTCGGTCTTTTTAATCTCTTCTGATTTTTCTCTAATTTCTTCTCTGGGGCAAGCAGTTCCATGACATCCCCCAATGCATTGGAGGCATATAGAAGGGGAAAGAAGAGGATACAGAGGATTAGGGATACAATAGCAGGAAGCTTCACATTCTTCTTCATTGCATTGGGATGCAAGCTCAGCTATTCCTTGTATTTCGGTCACCATTTCCTCAATCAGGAGAGAAACTTTTTCTAATTTAAAGATACCAATAATTGCTAATTCTCTAATTTTATCTAAGGTTTCTCCCACTGGAAATTCAAAAGGGCAGCTAATTTTTTCAATTCCAGTTGAAACTTCAGGTAAAGTAGTTTCTTCAGGAGAAATCTCTGCTTCGGGAATGTAGGGATAATCAAAAATAGTTCCTCCGCTTGAGCAATAAAAAGTGAGAGGGTCCCCTTTTGGTTCTAAATAACTGCCGATTTTTACTACCTGATCTCCGCTTTCTTCAAAAAATTGTTTAGTGCTTAAATATCCATTTAGAGTGACTAATTCTCTATTTTGATTTAGGCAGGCAATAACTCCTCCTTCTACTTCCTGAAATTTTCTTAATTCCTCTCTTAATAAATCTTTTTGCGTGATGATATCTTTTTGGTAATCTAAAAGACCTTTTATTTTTTCTCTATCTATTGTTAAAACGCTATTCATTTTGGCTCGAGGGGAGTCTGGTTCCACTTCTATATCCTGGTCTGTTTGGCAGGGATCGCCGGTACATCCTATACTCAAACAACCAGTTTCTGGTTTGCTGCAGAGGCAGCGAAGGTTCTCACAATGACATTTATCAGTTAGGGTTTTTAGATATTTATTTAAATCAGAAATTCGATTAAAAGTATTATTTGCTATATTAGCATCATTTACTTCTGCTTCTCGGTTGAGAAAATTTTCAAAATCTATAATAAGATTTTCTATTTCCTCGGTTCTTTCTTCTTCCCAGAGTCCCTCCTTTGCTGCCTGACCCAGAGGCAGCTCTTCCATAATCAAGGAAATCTTTTCTGGCTCTATTGGCGGAGGGATGGTTGGTTCCGGCAATATTATTGGGCCCAAAGGAGGAAGGTTAAATATTAGTAATTGGGGATTGATAGTGGTTAAGATTAAGTAAGAGGAGAGTAAAATAACTAATCCTAATGTGGCAGCGAAAATTTGTTCTTTAGCTGTTTTTAATTTAGAGGGGTTGCCTGCCGAGGTAGTATAACCAACTCCTCCCCGAATTAAAGCAGCCAGAGACACCAAACCAACAATTAAAATAGCGAAATTAAAAATATATCTTACATATCCTAGTAATCCAACTGTTTCCGGTTTTTCTCCTAAAACTTCAGGATATTCAACCTCTAATTCTTTCAGAGCTAAACCAAAAGAAGAAAATAAAAGAAAGATTACAAAAACTAAGCAAAAAAGAAAGATAATTTTTAGAACTTTTTTGTTCATTAATTTTGAATTACTATTGCGGCTCCTCCGCATAATTACATTTTAGTTAATTTAAACCAATCTTTAATGGTTAAGGTTTCAGCCCTTTGGGAAGGTTGAATATTGTTTTTAAAAAGCCAGAGTTTAATTTGCTCCTTATTTAATTTTAAACTATTTGATAGGTTGTTGGCAAGTTGTTTTCTGGGTTGGGAAAAACCGTCCTTAACAATTCTAAAGAACCGCTGGTTAAACACTGATTTTCTAGGCCGATTAAAGGCTGATATTTTTAAAATTGCGCTATCAACTTTTGGTTGGGGCCAGAAAGATTTTTTTGAGATGTAGGAAATAATTTTGGCTTTGCTATAAAATTGAACCGAGACCGCCAAAAGATTCATTTTTGGAGGTTTGCTACAAATTCTTTGAGCTACTTCTTTTTGAACTATTAAAATCATTTCTTGGGGAGGATTATTACTTTCCAAAAATTTTCTAATTACCGGAGCCGTGATATAAAAAGGCAAATTCGCCACAACTTTATATTTTTGATTTTTGCTGTCGTAGACGAGCCCTAGGCTCCTTTTTGCTATTTGATATTTTAAGATGTCTTTATTAATAATTTTAACATTTTTAAAATCCTTCAGGGTTTCCTCAAGAATTTTACACATTTTTGGGTCTTTTTCTACAGCAATTATTTTTTTTGCTCTTTTAGCCAATTCTTGGGTTATAGCCCCAATGCCTGGTCCGATTTCTAAAATAATATCTTCTGGACAGAGCTCAGCTGCTTTGATAACTTTTTTAATTACGCTTTTATCAATCAAAAAATTCTGACCGAGCCATTTTGAGGGACGGATTTTATGCTTTTTAAGCAGGTTTTTGATAACTCTCTTTGAGGTTAAATCCATTGGTTTATTATAGCAAAATTTTCTGCCTGTGGAAAAGTCATTTGACCTCTAATTATCTGCGGTGTAATATAATTACAAGTGAGGGAAAAAAGAAAAATAAGAACCTTTCGTCGTTTCGCTCCTCAAGAACCTTGATTCGCTAAGGTATTGCAGCTTGTGCTGCATAATTGCGGCGTTCGGTTAAAGAATGAAAGCAAACTTTCCTTCTTCTCCCTCAATTGCAATTATAAAATATAATCTTGAATTAAATTTTTCTTTTTCAGCCGAACGAAGTAATTATGCGGCGAAGCCGCAATAATCAAATAATGTCTTCCCTAAAGAAATTTGACAAAGGGGTTAAAATAGATTTTAAAAAGTTCCCTAAAAATTTCCTATTATATTTAGGGATATTTTTAATTGTTTCTTTATTCGGAATTTTAGTTTTTAATTTAAGTTTAACAACTGATTCAGAGGATAAAATTCCAACATCTTCTCAGGGATTATTCATTGAGCCGGTAAAAAATTTCTTACGAGAATCCCCGGAAATGACTTTTATTCAAGAAAATAGCATGGTCGGGGTTTCATCTCCAGTAACAATTACCCCTCAGGTCCTGGGAAGTATATTGGGAGGCGTTGAAACAGGAACAGAAACGAGAAGAGAAATCATTGAATATATTGTAGAACCGGGCGATAGTCTTTCTTCTATTGCCGCTAAGTTTGATATTTCTCTTGATACAATTTTGTGGGCCAATGATTTGAGTAGCAGGTCAATAATTAAGGTGGGACGGGAATTGATCATTTTACCGGTTTCGGGAGTTGTTTATTTTGTTAAAGATGGCGATATATTGGGCGCGATTGCCGAGACATATAAAGGAAAAGTTGAGGAAATTATTACTTTTAACGGACTTTCAAATGAGGGAGATATTTTTATCGGCGATATTTTAATAATCCCTAACGGAAAGATGCCCTCAAGGGTTCCCTATATTACCTCAACTCCTGTCGGAGAATCATATTTTTCTATTTTTCCTTGTCAAGGGAAAATAACTCAAGGGATTCATTATTATAATGCTATTGATATTGCTAATAGTTGCGGAAAGCCGGTAGTAGCGGTAGCCAGCGGAACGGTTCAAAGGGTGAAATATGGATGGAATGGGGGATATGGGAATTATATTACAATTCTACACCCAAACGGAGTAGTTACTTTATACGCTCATTTATCTGAGATTTCAGTTGCTTCCGGTCAACCGGTAAGTGCCGGAAAGATTATTGGCAACATAGGAAATACCGGTCATACTATAGGCGCTACCGGATGTCATCTTCATTTTGAAGTTAGGCCCAAAACTGTAAAAAACTTTTTAGCCAGCTATTTAGTAGGGACCTATCTAAGCTGGAAAAAGTGACAATTAATGTTCAACGCCTGACGTTGAACATTTCCAAAACCCGACGTTTCCCTTGGCGCCTCTGGCCCGCCTAAATTTTTCTCTGAAAAACTTGGGCGGGCTAGCGCCAATTCCTCAACGTCGGGTTTTAATTTTGTTCAATACTTTGTTCAAGACCCGACCTTGAACATTGTTAATCTTCTCTGATTCTATACATTAAGGCCTCGGTTAGATGGTCGTAAGAAATATTTGTGGCGTCAGGGTTGTAGTCTAAATCAGCAATAGTCCGGGCTACTTTTAAAACCCGGTGATACCCTCGAGCAGAAAGTTTTCCCGAATCAATAAAACGTTTTAAGATATTTTTAGACCTAAAATCAACCTGGCAGTATTTTTTAATTTGAGGAATTTCCATTTCAGAGTTAACAAGGGTTCTTGTCAGGGAGAACCGTTCTCTCTGAATTTCTCGGGCTTTTTCTATTTTTTCTCTTATTTTAGGGCTAGAATTTTTTTCATCAGGAGCAGTTAATTTTTCAAACTTTACCTGGGGGACGTTAATAAAAAGGTCAATGCGGTCCATTAAGGGACCGGAAAGTTTCCTTCTATATTTGGCAATCTGGGAAGGGGTGCAGGTGCAAGCTTTATTTGGGTCGCCGTAATAACCGCAAGGGCAAGGGTTTGTAGCCGCAACAAGAGTAAAGCGAGCTGGAAAGGTTAAATGGTGTTTAGCCCTTAAAATAGTGATTGTTCCCTCTTCCAATGGCTGCCGCAAACTTTCCAAAACATCTCTATGGAATTCAGGGAATTCATCTAAAAATAAAACACCCCGATGAGCTAAAGTTATTTCCCCGGCTCTAGGAGGATTTCCTCCGCCAATCAAAGCTGCTTCAGAAGTGGTGTGATGAGGAGAGCGAAAGGGTCGAGAATTAATTAGAGGTTTTTCTTTTGGCAATAAGCCGGCAATGCTGTAGATTTTGGTAACTTCTAATGATTCTCCAAAAGAAAGGTCGGGTAAAATAGAAGGAAGAGAACTGGCTAAAAGGCTTTTCCCGGTACCGGGAGGTCCCTGCATCAAAAGATTATGGCCCCCGGCAGCAGTAATTTCTAATGCCCTTTTAGCGCTTTCTTGGCCCTTAATCCAACCCAGGTCCATTGGATAATTTGGCTTTTCTAAAAAGTCCTCAATATTAACTTTAAAAGGAGCTATTTGAATTTTTCCTTCCAAATAATCAATAGTTTCTTTTAAAGATTCCACTCCGATTATTTTTACCCCCGCACCAGAACGAGAACTGACTTCGTCAATTTTAGCGCCTTCGGCGAACTTCATCTCACCTCGTTTGGTGTGGTGGTTAGGACTTTGTTCTTTTTTTTCAGAAGCTGAAATTAGGGCAGCTTCCGGAGCATTAGCTTTTGGCAGGATTATTTCTTTCCAACCTTTTGCTTTAGCAGCGAGAGCAAGACAAAGTATTCCCTTTACTGGTCTTAATTTACCATCTAAAGCCAACTCCCCAATAAGAATTTTTTCTTGGGGATTAAATCTAATTTGATTAGAAGCAGATAAATACCCCAAAGCAATTGGAAGGTCATACAGGGAACCTTCTTTTTTAAGGTCAGCCGGCGCTAAACTTACTAAAACTCTCTGGGTTTTTTGATAAGGAGATTGAAAATTAGAACTTTTAATTGCCGCTCCAACTCTTTCTTTTGATTCTTGGACAGCTTTGTCTGGCAAACCCACAATTTCAAAATGCCTTAATCCATATGAGGCATCCACTTCTACTTCAATAATTTGGGCGTCAAGCCCGGCGACAGCCGCTGAAAAAACCTTAGAAGACATATTTAAATTCTAACAAATCGGCAAGGGGTTGTCTATGAAAACATTAGCATTTATCGTTTGGCGGCTGTTTTTATTTCTCTCGTTTTTTACTTCCCTATCCCCGCGCCTTGCCCGGGGGTGTTGGTTTAAAAAGAAAGCTGAGATATAATAAACATAGGATGGAGATAACAACTATTATAAAAATCAAAGTGATTTTTTTAGCTGGGGTAGCTTTGCTAAACTTTCTATTAGCTTTATTAATTTGGCGCCGGGGCAAAACCAAAGCCACTTTACATTTGGGTTTTGTGGCTTTCTTTTCGGCTCTTTTTATTTCCGTTTTGGCTGGAGGCTATTTTTCCTGGGGAATTTCTTATCAAATGTTTATATTTTTTGCCAGAGTAAGTTGGGTCGGGGTTTTAATATTGCCCGGCTTTATTACCTTCCTTTATTATTTCTTTCAAAAAACCAGATATTTGAAGATAAAATCTTCTCTTTTGTATTTAATCGGTATAGTTATTGCTATTTTGGGCTCAAGCACCTCCCTTTTTTTTGCTGAAATCCCAGGGTACTATGTTGAACGAACCTTTTTAACAGGAGTGAAACCAGGGCCATTAGACCCGGTTGGAAGGATATATATTCTTTTTTGTACAATAATTATTTTAGTCAATCTTTTGAAATACTATTTTAAAACTACCGGTTTTAAAAAATTACAAATAAAATACTTTATTTTAGGAATAGCAATCTATGTTGGGGGAGGAATTATTACTGTTGCTTTAGTCCCCCTTCTTTTTAAGACCGTTGTCTTTGTAGAGGTCGTTGCTTTTCTTTCTTTTGTCTGGCTTATCTTAACTGGCTACGCTATTCTTAAATATCGTCTGTTAGATATTAGAGTAGTATTAGGTAAGGGTGCAGCATATTTATTTTCTTTGATTACGGCAGTAGCTGCTGGATTCTTGATAGTATTTATTAATAATCAATTGCTTACTCCTTTATCGTTTAACGCCCTTGTCCCATTTATTACTTTGGTGGGTTTTTTACTTTTTCAACTTACTAAATTTTATGAAAAATTAGCAGCTCGATATTTCTACCATACTTTCTATAATACTCAGATGGTTCTTACTGGGTTGGGGAACGAATTAACCCAGATATTGGAATTAAAGCCCCTCTCTTTTTTGATTGTCAACACCTTGAAAAATACTCTCAAATTAGAGAGAGGGGCAGTCTTAACCAGGGAAGCAGAAAAAGGTTATCTGCCCCGGCAGATGATAGGCTTTCAAGAAAAAGAGTTATTATCTTTAGCTCAAGACGCTTTCTTTATACAATGTCTGGAAAAAAGTAAGAGAGCTTTAGTAAGGGAAGAAATAAGTTTCTTGATTAAGGACACTAAAAGAGAAGAAGATAAACAAAAACTTTTGGGGCTCCAAGATAAAATGGAGAAATTAGGGGTTGAGATTTGTTTGCCTCTTGTTTTTGAAAAAGAAATAATCGGAATAACCATTTTAGGAAAGAAAATATCAGGAGAAGCTTTTAGCATCCAAGACCTTGAACTTTTAGTAAATCTTTCTACCCAGGCCTCAATTGCTTTTCAAAATGCCCGGTTTTATTCAGAGGTTAAAGAATTCAGTAAAAAGTTAGAGAGAGAAAAGAAAATCACAGAAGCCCATAAAGAAATAGCAGAAGGAAGAGCAAGAAAATTGGAAGAGTGGTATCAATTAACCGTAGGGCGAGAGTTAAAAATGATAGAGTTGAAAAAGAAAATCAGAGAAATAGAAGAAAAACTTAAAAAAGAAAAAGAATAAAAAATAGAGTTGATACTAGTTTTTTTGACAACATTGAACCTCAGGGAAAGACCTAAAAAAGGTCCCTGACCCTATTTTGCCTATTTTGTGCTATTTTGAGGGCCCTATTTTGAGACCCTATTTTGTTGTTCCATTTTGTGCTCCCATTTTGGGCCCCACTTTGTTACTTCGGCTTTTTAAAAATATGTTAAAATAAATTAATGTTTATGGAAACTAAAATTTTTAATAGAAAAGGAGTAAAATTGAGGAAACCTTTGAGGAGGGATTTGAGAAATGTTAGAAAATTTCAAGATTTTATTAATTCTTTGATTACAGAAGAAGCAAAGATTTTATTGAACAAAAAATTATCTTTAAAAGAAGAAAGAAAATGGCTGGAAGAGATGCTGGAGAATGTAAAAATCCATAGAAAAGTTTTTTTAGTTGCAGAATGTAATAATAAAATTGTTGGAACCACGGGAATTGAATTGAATAGAGGCAAGAAAAATCATGTTGGAGAATTTGGCATTACTATTAGAAAAGATTACCGAGGAATTGGTTTGGGCAAATATCTAATGGGTGAGATTTTAAAATTAGCCAAAAAGGAGTTAAAACCCAAGCCCAAAATTATTAGATTAAGTGTTTTTTCCACCAACAAACCAGCAATAAATCTCTATAAGAAATATGGCTTCAAAAAAGTAGGTACAATTCCAAAACAAGTCCAATGCAAAGGAAAATTAACCAGTGAAGTAATAATGCTTTTAGATATATGAACGGTTATTAGAAAAGATAACTATTTTTTTATGATAAAATAGATTAGGGAGTTAAATTCCTTTTAAAACTATGAGTAATAAAAAAGAAGACCTTTTTCAAAAAACAATGCTCTAGTGATTTAACTAAATAAACCGGAAATAAATTTAAATAATATGACTATTTTAGGAATTAATGGCTGGTATGAACGAAGCCACGATGCGTCCGCATGTTTAGTTAGAGGCGGAAAAATCTTGGCAATGGCTGAAGAAGAAAGATTTATTAGACAAAAATACGCCTTTGATAAAATTCCAATCAACGCAATTGGCTATTGTCTTAAAAAAGCAAAAATTACTCCCAATGAAATAGATATAGTTGCTTTTGGTTGGGACTATAAATTGATGTACAGTTTGCGACAGAAAAAGTTTAATTATGATAATAACGAGATTTTGGATATAATATTTCCCAGAAAAATATTTCGATATAGCAAAACTCCCAAATTAGTTATTGTGCCGCATCATGTGGCTCACGCTGCTAGTACATTTTTTACTTCCGGTTTAAAAGAAGCAGCAATTTTGATAATAGATGGTCAAGGAGAAGATTCTTCTACTTCAATAGCTCATGGGAAAGATAAAACAATCAAAATTTTAAAATCTTTCCCAATTCAAAATTCTCTTGGTTATTTTTATGAAAGCATTAATAAATACATAGGATTTCATTCTTTGGGTAGCGGTAAAACGATGGGATTGGCTCCATATGGTAAACCCATCTTTGATTTTGAAAATATCAAATTTGATGATTTTGGGTACACCATCAAGTTGCCACACAAATTAAGATATGATTCAGAATGTTTAGATGAACAAGACGCCCTTAGAAATTTATGGCATAAAAAGATAAAAGAATTTATTGATCTACCGAATGGTGTTAAATATGAATTTGACAAGTCAAAAAATAAAATTGTCCTTAATCTAAAGATAGCCCAAACTTACAAAAATCTCGCCGCTTCAGCGCAGATAATTTTAGAGAAAGCCGTCGATCATTTGGCAAGCCTTTCTCTATCGATGACTGGGTGTAATGATTTATGTATCTCGGGCGGCGTAGGATTAAACTGTGTTGCCAATGGCAAACTATTATATAGCCCATTAATTAAAAATCTTTACATTTTTCCAGCCGCCAATGATGCTGGGGTGAGTGCTGGAGCTGCTTTATATGCTTCCGCCTTATATGACAAAAACGCAAACTTCACCAAATTAGAGCATGTTTATTTAGGCCCTAACTATATTAATCAACAAATAAGAGAAATATTAGACGATAGAAAAATAAAATATAAAGTTCTAAATAATCCTTATAAAAAAGTGGCACGACTATTGTCAAAAGATAAAATAATTGGATGGTTTCAAGGAAGAATGGAAGTTGGTCCTCGTGCCTTGGGCAATAGAAGCATATTAGCAAGTCCACTTAAAAAATCAATACGGGAAAAAATTAATATTATTAAAGGTAGAGAATTGTGGAGACCACTGTCTCCAAGTATTCTTAATGAATATGAAGATGAATATTTTGAGAATGCTCAATACTCCCCCTTTATGTTAAAAGCTTTTCGGGTTAAAAAAAATAAACAATCATTAATTCCAGCTGTGGTACATATTGACGGCTCTACACGGCCCCAAACCGTTTCTAAAAAAACAAACAAAAAATTATGGTTATTAATTAATGAATTTAGTAAAATCACGAAAATTCCAGTTCTTCTCAATACATCGTTTAATAAAACAGGGGAGCCAATAATTTGCACTCCCCAAAATGCTATAGCTATGTTTTATAATAGTGGGTTAGATTATTTGGTTTTAGATCATTTCATTATTCAAAAATAACAATAGCTTTTTAAAACTATGATACATCGTAGTGAAATAAAAATAGGCCAAATCGGACAAAAAATAGGTCGAGGAATTGATTATCAGGAAATCAATTCTAATTTAATTAATTTTAAAAATAATGATTTACTTGGTGCTTTCACTAAAGTAGCTATCTTAACAGTGTTAGCTGGATATAAGCAATGCGATTATATATTCGTTGATGATAAGTTTAATGCCAATATAGATTTAAAAAAAGTTTCTCGATATCTTTCTTATGTTTTGAATCATAAAGAATTTGCTCCCAGAAAATATAATTTAAAAATAATAGATAAAAAAGGTCTTATAGAAAAGAATAGCAATCCTAAAAAGAATGATTACGATGGCATATTATGTTTTAGTGGCGGCATAGACAGCACGGCAGGTTTGCTTTATTCTCTTGATAGGGGCCAGCAGATCCAACCTCTATGGATAAGTTTTGGTCAAAGGAACAACAGGGCAGAGTTGGATGCTGTAAAAAGGGTGTTGATCAAACGTAAAATAAATCCACTTGTGGTTCAGATGGATATCCATAAATATATTCTTAAGGGTTGGAGAGATTGGGACTATATTACACCGGGAAGAAATTTTCTCTTCATAAGCTTTGCTAACGCTATTTTAAAACATTCAATTAAAAGAAAGGTTTTTATATATTTATGTGCGCACAAGGACGAAATGAAACATCGTCGTAATACTGATAAAAGTAAATATTTTTTTGCAAAAGCTTCTAATCTCTTCTCTATAGATAGCAGTAAAGAGATTGTTGTTGCAACCCCTTTTGCTAACGTGAGTAAAACAGAAATTTTGTCCTACTGGAAGAAACATTGGCTAGGAAAATATGGAATTAGTCCTTACGATACTACCACCTGTTATTATGGTCGCGGATGTGGAAAGTGCGAGGTTTGTTTAAAACGAGCAGTGTCTCTTTTAGCGTCTGGTTTTGGCATAGATCCTTTTATAAAAATTCATCCAATGAAAGACCCTTCAGGATTTATTATAAAAAAATGGATTCCTGAAATTAAATCGGGGAAATTTACCAGGATAAAAAAACTGGACTTTTTAATTGCTGTAGAAAAGTGTTTGGATATTGTTCCTAAAAAAGTTAAAAGATTTTATAATAATCTGCCACCTCAAACTTTGTTAGCGATAGAAAACAGAAAAAGAGAGATTGAAAATATAAAAATATAAAAAATTTAAGAACGGTATTTTTATTCTTGAATGTTTTTAAAAAATTATGGACAAACTTAATCTGACAATTATAATTCCATGTTCCACCGACACCAAAATTAAACATTGCATTCAAAGTATATATGAAACCTGTGCAGACGATGTTGAGATATTGGTTTCGCTAAACGGAGATAGTAAAGATGTTAAGAAAATATTGAAAGATTTCCAAAATGTAAAAATTTGCGAAATAAAAGAAGCCAATTTAAGTAAAGCATACAATAATGGAATTGAATACGCTTCTCGAGACAACATTCTCCTAATGGATTCAGATTGTGTATTTGGTAAAAATACGATAGAATTACTTTATAATGGGTTGAAATACGAAAGACTTTCCAAGGGATTGGTTGTATTTGAAAGTGATAGTTTAATGAGTAAAATTATTTCTAGAGTTAGAGAATACACCACCACGGATTTTATCAACGCTTACTCTCCTCCGTTAGTTTTTTCAAAAGATATTAAAAATTTGATAGGCGGTTATTATTTTCATGAACAAGTGCCATGGTCAGAAGATTCTGAATTTAGTTATAGAATACAGCAAGCTGGAATAAGAATTCGCTATAATCCGGAAGCTATTATTTATCATGCGCCAATAAGTATCAGGCAAGATGTAAAAAGCGGGTTTAAATACGGCAGAGGTAAACAAGTTAGTGAAAAATTAGGTTTATTGCCTAAGACTAATTATTTTGACGTTTCAACGCACACTAAAAAATTTGTGAAAACATATGAAGTCCTTTGTAAAAAAGGATTATTACCAGCTTTGTATTATTTTTTCATTTGGCGACCAGTTAATAGAATAGGGTATGTTAGGCAAGTTTTTAGCAAGCTAAATCATTAAAATTATCTTTGGTAGAGTTAAATATTATGAGAAAAGTTTATTACGATAAAAAAATGATAGGCTTGCAAATTCAAACAATATCTTCCTGTACTGGCAGATGTGTAATATGTCCACATACAATATCATGGCTAAGAAAAAACCGGGTGTTATGACAGATGAATTGTTTGATAAGATTCTAAAAGAAGTTTCAGTAATTAAATTTAAAAAAATTTGTCCTTACTTGATGAACGAACCATTAACTGACCCAAAAATTTTTGATCGTATTGAAAAAATCAGACGAGTCAATAATTTTGATTATATAGAGATTTCAACCAATGCTTCGTTATTGAATAATAAAAATGCAGATCAGCTCGTGGCTGTTTTGAAACATGTAGACAATGAAATTTGGATTTCTTTTCATGGTATAAATGAGAATACATACAAAGGAATAATGGGTCTTGATTTTAAAAAAGTATTAAATAATATTTGTAATTTTCTTTTAAAGGCCGATAAAAAATTAAATATAAAAATACAAGGCTCTGGCCGACCTTTTATACAAAATGAAAAATCCCCCTATTGGTTTAGTAAAAAGGAATATTATCGTTTTTGGGAAAAAATATTTGCACAATTAAAGCTTAAGGCTCCTCCAAAATTATTTTATTTTCAATATAATGATAGATCAGGAAATATTAGAAATGATTTATCTTTTAATTTTAGGAGAAAGACATTGAGGGGATTTAAATGTGCTAGGACTAATCAATGGCTTCATTTTCTTTATACGGGAGAATTAATATTATGTTGCAATGATTATAATAAAGAATGTGTTCTAGGAGATATAACAAAACAGTCTTTTGGAAAGATATTAAATTCTACCAAGAGAAATGAAATTATTGATATGGTTGATGGCAGAAAAAAATCTCCTAATGATTTTATCTGTAAAAGATGCATACAGCATTTATGCTAAAAAATTAGTAGAACAATGGTATAAATATAAACCTTCATGGATTTTATTAATAAATATAAATTAAATCAATTCATTTTTGAAGAATACGAAGAATGCCCAGAGCGATGGAATTCATTAAAAATGAATCCCATCATGAATAACTTTCAAAATTCACGGGAATATGGTGTATATTCAAAAAAAATAATCAACACACAACCTATGCGGTTATTAAAAGACATAGTAAAATATTTGGTAAGTTTATTCTCGTTAAGAAACGAAATGGTTTATTCCTTTGGAAGACTCCAATTATAAGATTCTATGATCATCAGCGCATAAAGGCTTTTATAAACTACTTAATTCAAAAAGATAAGAATATTGAAGTTGTCTTTTCTGTTTTAATGCCACAAGAAGAGTTATATCTATTAAATAAAGGTTTTATGAAAAGAAATTCTTATTGGACAATATGCATTGATACTCTTTGTAATAAAGCCATGGCAGGCGATAAATTGCGAGATTATAAAAAAGGGATTAAACAAAATTTAAAAATTGTAAAAGAATTACCCAGTGATCAAAAAGAAATATTTATAAAAAAATTAAAAAAGTATTCTAATTCTAATGAAGACCCAATATTAGAACATAGAGTTAATAAATTAATAAATGTGCCCAATGTTCAGGTTGTAGGTGTTTATCATAATCAGAATCAGATAGCGGGTGCGTTATTATTAAATTCAAAGGATATAAGTGAGATTAGATATTATTATATTGATTATAACTACAGAAAATTATCGCCATTAAATTTTCTCATTATTGCCTTGATTAATGATTCACAAGCTAGACTTATTGATTTATCTGGTTTGACTGGGGATAACGATTCAAAAAAATTGAATATAAATTCATATAAAAATTCTTTTGGTGGATATATTTATGAGTTTAAAAGATTTAAGTTTTTAAAAATATGAATGTATTAGTAGTAACACCTCACCACGACGATGAAATAATTGGATGTGGGGGCACAATAATCAACCGGCACAAAAAAGGCGATAGAGTTTGGGTTGTTTATGTAACTGCCGGCTGGTCGGGTATTCCTGAAATAAAATCGAGAGAAGATGCCATAAGGATTAGGGAAAAGGAAGCAAGAAATGCCTGTAAAATTTTGGGTGTTGAGAAAACAATATTTATGAGAGAGGAGGATAGAAATATTTCTGCAGATGGGAAAATTATTCAAAAACTTATTAAAATTATTAGAAAAATCAAGCCGAATCTAATTTATGCGCCGCATCAGGGAGAAAAAGACAAAGAGCATAGGATTGCTTACGAACTAACGAAAGAAGCCTCATGGTTAGCAAGTAGTTCTTATTTACCCGATCTTGGTAGTCCAGTTAAATCAATAGAATTAATTTATTTATATGAAGTTTGGACACCCATGGAAAATTTTTTAATAAAAGAAAATATAACTCAAGAGATAGATTTAAAATTAAAGGCCTTATCAGAATATAAAAGCCAACTAAAATATTTAAATCTAGCTGATGCTATTAAGGGATTAAATATGTATCGAGGATCAATGGCCAGCACCACTAAAAAATTCGCTGAAGTTTTTCAAGTTGAAAAACCTTGATAAATCAGACGAATTATGTTATATATTCATATATGTCATTCATATAGGCCGTTGTTCCTTAAAAAAGAGGAGGTGAATCATGTTACAATTTGAAGCGACAAAAGAACAAAGTGAAAAGCTTGTTAGTTTTTTCTCCAAATACAGCGAGATTCGTCCAAAACCAGATAGAAACCTTGACCAATTTTGGGCAACCGAAGAGACAGTTCTCCGGCGTGCTCTGTTGCTTGGAAATATCCCGGACATTTCGCGAAAGCAAGTGCTTTTTCTTGGCGACGATGATCTAACTTCTGTGGCTTTTACTTTGCTTTTCAGGGCCGAGAGGGTCACCGTTGTTGATATTGACAGCCGGCTTCTGCGGTTTCTGGAAGTGGTTGTCCAGAGAGAAGGATTGCCAATTGAGATCTTTGAGCACGATCTTCGAAATCCACTCCCCAAGCCGAAATTTAAACGATACGATGTCTCTTTCTTTGATCCACCCTATACGCAAGAAGCAGTGAATACCTGGCTCGTTCGGGCCATGGAGGCAACGCTTGAGAGTGGGAGCAACCGGGTACGGAAGAGACCCGAGGTCCTTTCTCTCAAGTATTATCTTATGTGCTACGGATATACGGGCCGAGAGACTGAGCGGGGTTTGAAAATCCAGCAAATAATCACTTCGCTTGGTCTTATCATCCAAGAGAAGATTAGAGACTTCAACCGCTATTACGGAGCTAAATCAATAGGCTCCAAGAGCGACCTCTTCCTGCTTCAACCCACACCGAAAGTGGATATCCGCAAGCTTGATGTCACCCGTAGCCAGTTTTACACCGGCCGGCAACAAGCTAAACCGAGTCATACAAAGGACTAGTGTGAAAACCGAGCTAGTCGTTAAACTATTCTATCGGTTTTTTTTCTTTAACCGTATGATATATGAAAACTATTAATATTGATTTCTATATTTCTGGAACTAGAATTACTATCCCGTTTAGTGCGATTTGTTCTATTACAAACAAAAAGTTTGAAGGTAATATTATAATTGAATATCATCCTAAAAAGAAAGCGGTTGAATATGTTGATATCGAGAAAGTTATAAAAGATATTATTAAAAAGAAACTAACCGTAGAAGAACTGGCCCATAAGATATTTAAAACAGTAGAGACAAGCATCCTCCCTAAATATCTAAAAATTCTTGTTGATATTCGTAAATCTAAAGCTCATCAACCAGTACAGGTTTGGATAGAAAAAAAATTTAAATAATAGTATTTATAGAAAAATAAAGTTGGCTCTATCTTCTGTAAATCTTTATAAGAAATACGGTTCCAAAAAAGTAGGTACAATTCCAAAACAAGTCCAATGCAAAGGGAAATTAACCAGTGAAGTAATAATGCTTTTGTATTTATAGGAGTTTTCATTAAAAAGCAGTTATCGTTTCGGTAGCTGTTTTTTTGTTTTCCCGGTTTTCTATTCCCCTGCTCCGCGCTCTGCGCGGGGCAGGGTGGGTTTACTAAAACAAATTAAAGTAGTTAGATTATTTTAAAAAACAAAGCTTTATTTCATTTCTGGTTTAAAAAACTTGATTAAATTACTGGAAGTTGTAAAATTAAATTAGTTAGAAAATTAATTGGAAATAAAACATGAAAAAGTTACTACTTGTTAATGAAAAAGACGCAGTTATTGGTTTTGAAAGCAAGGAAAAATGTCATCAAGGAAAAGGAATTTTACACCGGGCTTTCGCAATTTTCGTCTTTAATAACAAAAGTCAATTATTAATTCAGCGAAGAAGTAGGTTGAAAAAACTATGGCCAGGCTATTGGGAGAATTCTTGTTGTAGTCATCCTGCCAAAGAGGAAACTTATGTCAAAGCTGGGGAAAGGAGATTGGAAGAAGAGCTCGGATTTAGTTGCTCCCTTAAACTTATTGATAAATTCCAATATCAAGCCCCTTATAAAGATATTGGGTCAGAAAATGAAATGTGTGCTATTTTAATAGGAAAATATAACGGAAAAATCAAACCTAATCCTAGAGAAGTTGCTGCTTGGAAATGGATTGAGACTAAAGAGCTTAAAAGAGACATAAAGAAAAACCCAGACGAATATACTCCTTGGCTGAAAATTGCTCTGAAAAAAATTAGTAAAATATTATGAATACTTTAGATATATTTCGCTTTCTATGACAAATTCAAGAAAAGAAAAATTAGATTCAATTTTAAATAAAACGGCGGAAAGTGTTGGTCCGATAATCGAGGAGCTTTTGAATTCTTATGTTGATAAAGAAAACCGAGAGATTGTTAAATATCAAATTTTCACTGGTGGAAAAAGATTAAGACCAGCTCTGGGCATAATAACCTGCCAATTATTGGGCGGAGCAATAAAAGATGCCCTCTTTCCGGCCGCTGGCCTAGAAATTTTGCACAATTATAGCTTAATTATCGATGACATAATTGATAATAGTAGTCTAAGAAGGGAAAAGCCTACCTGCTGGTTTAAGTTTGGGAGATCGATAGCCCAGTGTATAGGCATTGACTATTCGGCGGCTGTCTTTCAGGCAGCCAATCGATCAAGGGAGCCAGTAAAAATATCTGAACTTTTTGCCAAAACCATGAAAACAATCGTTGACGGAGAAATTTTAGATATTTTATTTGAACAACAAGGGAGAGAAAACGAAGATTATGTACTCAAAAATAGATATCTAAATGTCACTGATAAAAATTATTTTAAAATGGTTAGTAAAAAGACAGCGGCCCTTTTCCAAGCTTGTTGCCAGGTTGGAGGAATTTGTGCTGGAGCTAAAGAAAGAGAACTTGAGGCTTTAAGGAATTATGGGTTTAATTTAGGAGTCGCTTTTCAGATTAGAGATGATATCCTTGATATATTTGGCGAGGAAGAGAAATTTGGCAAAAAAATTGGCAAAGATATAGAAGAGAGAAAACTGGGCAATATTGTTATTCTTTTTGCTTTAGCCAAACTTTCAAAATTAGATAAAAAAAAGATTTTAAGAATAATTAGAAAAAAAGAAATAGAAAACAAAGACATTAAAGAAGCAATAAAATTAATTAAAAAAACAGATAGTCATCAAAAAGCATATCATCTGGCAGAAGGTTTTGCCGAGAAAGCCAAAGAAGGCTTAAAAACTCTGCCTAAAAATAAATGGAATAGAATTTTAGAAAATTTTGTTGATTTTGTAATTTGGCGAGAGAGATAATTTATGAAAACTACTAACAAGATAATTGAAATTAAATCAAAAGAACAGTTTGATGCCACTGATTTAACTAATGAGATTATGTCTTTTGTAAAAGAGAGTGATATAAAAAACGGTTTGATTAATATCCAGAGTTTACATACAACTGCGAGTATTTTTGTTCAGGAAAATGAACCCCTGCTTTTACAAGATATTAAGAAATTTTTAGAGAGGATTGTTCCCCAGGGCATAAATTATAATCATGATGATTTTGGCCGGCGGACAGTTAATCTTTGCGAAAATGAATACCGCAACGGTCATAGTCATTGCAAGGCAATAAACTTACCGACTGCTGTGACCTTAAATTTAATTGATGGCGAGATTCAACTCGGCCAGTGGCAGAGAATTCTATTTATTGAATTAGACAGAGCAAGAGCAAGAAAAATCCAAATCCAAATTATGGGGGAGTAAATATCCTAAAATCATTAAAATTTTCAAAAAATCAAGAAAGCAGTTATTGTTTAGTAGCTGTTTTTTTGTTTCCCACTGCCCCGCGCTCCGCGCAGGGTGTTGGGTTTGGAAGAAAAATGGGATATAATGAAAATGTAACTGTTGCCGAGAACTAAAAATGGCAGAATTGAAAAAGAAAATCAGAGAATTGGAGGGGAATTTGAGAGAGAAAATAGAGATGGTATTTTTTCATTAGAAATTTGACTTATTTTTCAGTTTTGTTAAAATTAAATTAGTTAAAGTTCCAAATATATGCGTAAAATAAATTTAAAAAACGTAGTTTGGAAAGAAGGCAAGTATTATGTTGCTCAATGTCTTAATGTTGATGTGTCTAGTTTTGGTAAAACCAAGAAAGAGGCATTAGCTAATTTAGACGAAGCCTTGGGGTTATATTTTGAAGATATAAAAACATCCAGACTAACTAAGGTTGAGAGGCCAGAGGTAGTTAATTTATCTCTCAGGCATGCCTAATCTTTATTCGTCTATCCAAGTTATTAAAGTCCTTCAAAAGAGGGGCTTTATTTACGTTTCTCAAAGAGGCAGCCATGTAAAATTTCGTAAATTTAAGAAAAAAACTTTAACAGTTATAATCCCGGCTAATAGAAAAGAGATTCCTTACGGTACCTTGAAATCTATTCTTCGTCAATCACAACTAACAGAAAGGGATTTTGAGAAAAAATAGGTTTCTTAAAAATTGTTATCAAAGGAAAATTAAATCATATTAACTGCCCCGCGCGAAGCGCGGGGTATTGTTTTGAGAAAAAAGTGTTAAAATTAAATTAGTTAAGAGGATTGGAATGATTCTGTAGGTTAATCGCAGCCGAGAACTAAAAATGACGGAATTGAAAAAGAAAATCAGTAGATTGGGAGGGAAGATTGAGAGAGAAAGATAGAGTTGATACTAGTTTTCTTTTGACAACATTGAATCTCAGGGAAAGACCTAAAAAAGGGGCCTGGCCCCATTTTGGACCCATTTCTTTATTAAAAAAGTGGCGATAGGTTTTTAATTTAGGGACATAGAAAGTATTCTCTTCGATTATTTTTAAGTTTTTTCCACACTGTTTAAAAGCAGGATCTTTTATTGAAAAAACAATTAAGTAAAAAAATGCCTTTTCTTATAAGAGATTTTTTAATTTTAGGAATGATTTTTTTAATTTCAGAGAATTTTAGGAAATCTAAACTTGCTATAGCTATTATTAGTGTGTATTTGTTTTTCTTAAATCTAAATTTTCTTATATTAGTAACCTTTGTTTTTATGGGTAGATTATATTTTTTTGCAACTTTTTGACATTTCTCTAATCCCTCTTTAGTTTTATCTATTGCTTCAACTTCAAATCCATTTTTTGCTAAGAACATACTATTTCTCCCTTCGCCTGCTCCAATATCTAAAGCAATACCTTTCGGGGCATATTTTAAAACTTCTTTTAAACCCTTTTCTGGTTTTAATCCCCAATAAAATTTTTCTTTTTTATATTCTTTTTGCCACATTTTTTAGCACCATTCTTTAATTTATCATAACACGATTAAAACAAAAAAGCAGTTATTGTTTTAGTAGCTGTTTTTTTGTTCCTTTGTTTTCTATTCCCTGCCCAGCGCTTTGCGCGGGGCAGGGAACTTTTTATCAAAAAACTTGACAAAATTATTGGGTCTTGTCAAATTAAAATCAGTTGCTGAGAGCGTTTCTCAGTTTTGACAACTGAATAATTCTGAAAAGAAAGGAGATGAGCAAGATGAAAAAATTTGCCTTTTTAATTTATCCCTGGAATACTTCTGATGTAGCATCTTGGAAACTAAATATTGAAAGCAAAAAGGAGGCCAAACTGATATGAAAAAAGATAAACTTAAAGAAATTCAACCATTAGTAATAGCTTATGGATATCCGAGAAATTCTAGCCAAATGACTTTTCTGACATATGATAAGGAAGTTACAGTAGAAGGTTGTAATGAGGTATTAAACAAATTACTTCCATTGTGTAACGGAGTGAATCGATTTGAAAATATACTAAAGGAATTAGAGGATGAATATGAGGACGACTCTCTGATAGAAGTAATAAAAATCCTTCTTGAGAATGAAATCCTTATCGATAGTCAAGACTTTTATTGGGTTTTTCACAAGCGATCTATGAATCCATCCCTATACTTCCGGAATCTATCGGAAGATGAGATCGCTGATATTTTTAGACAAAGAAACTACAAATCCTATAAGTCAAGGGATCGGATATCTCTTTCTTCCTATCAAGAAATTAATAGCGCCTTACTGGAATTCATGAAATCGCGCCAGTCTATTCGTAAATATTCTCTAAAAGACATACCTTTTACTAAACTATCAGGACTTCTAAGGGCGGCTTATGGAGTAATTAGAAAAGAAAATCTTGGATTCGGTACAATTCTTCACAGAACGGTTCCGTCAGGAGGAGCTTTGTATCCTTTAGAAGTCTATGTAATCACTTCAGTCGACATTGGTTATCTAGAAAAAGGATTATATTATTTCCACAAGGAGAAAGAAGATATAATTCTTTTAAAGAAAGGAAATTTCCGAGGTAAATTAAAGAAACTACTACTGGAACATAATGAAACAATTGAAACTGCTTCTTTGTTTTTAATTGTAACAGCTTGCTTTTCTCGCGGATGTGAAAAGTATTCTAATCGAGGGTATAGACACATTTTTTTAGAAGCAGGACATCTTGCTCAGAATGTTTGCTTATACTGCATTGAGCAGAATCTTGGCTCAGTTGAAATAAGCGGTTTTTTAGACGAAAAGTTATGTAGTTTTCTTGAAATCAATGCTCGTGATGAGTCACCGATAACAATATTAGCAGTAGGATCGATATAAAGTATCAGGAGGAAAGGAGGAGAAACAATGATGAGATGGGTTGAAACTAACCAAAATTGGATCCTTCGACCAACCGTTGAAGGATTAGAACTAATTTCCCGTGATGGAGAACAAGTAATCGCTTTTGAGTTGAAAGGATCCGAGACAGATGTCTCGGAATGCATATCTATTTTCCGGGGAGAAAAACCTTTTCGCTCTGGAGAGGAAAACTTGGAAAAGCTCTTTGTGGATCTATCAAAACATGGTGCTATTACTCTTTCTGAAAACCAACCAGTCGATTTTCAGATAAAAGAAAGTAGTGAGAACTTGAAGCGGCTGTGGCAAGTTCGTAGCAAGTTTGTTGGTACAAATACACCAATACCTAAAGTCTACTGGTGTGATCCGTCGCTATCACGTTTTTTTGAAATGGATACCCCTCTCTTTAGTAGTCAGTATACTGAAGGAGGAATTGGTACCAAATACAAGACTAACTGGTCAACGGGAATTTCTGATGATTTAGAACTTGCTGAACTCAAGTCAATAATGGAAGCTTTAGAACGGCATATAAGTGGTATAATCCCCTATGCAGATCTTATAAAAAGCTCTGCTAATAAGATAGATAAACAAGCGATAGATCCTCGTCGAGTAGCACTTTACAAACAAAGGCAGCATAGCAAGAAAGAATTTCCCTTAATTCCTTTCTCAGAGGATAGAGAATATTATTGGAAGGAAGTGATGACATTTCCTGGAAGAAAAAAACGGTATCTTCCGATAGAATGTCTATATTTCCCGATTAATACAGAACTTACTCCCCAACCCTATACCCTTGCAAACTCCTCTGGAGTAGCTGCGGGATTTAGCTTCAGAGATGCTTTGCTCCGGGGCCTATATGAAGTTATTGAACGTGATGCCTTTATGGTGGCATGGGTCAATCGTATAATCAAGCCTATTATTCAGAAGACTTCTTTATCAGATAAGGAGCAAGAACGGATGGAAGAGATCAAAAAACTTGGATATCAAATCTACTGCGTTGATCTCACCCTTGATATTGCGCCAGTTATGCTTGTAATAGCTGTTAGTCACCAACAGAAGCCATCACTTGTCCTCGGAGCTGCCTCCAACTTAAATGTTAACAAAGCTATTTCCAAAGCGTTAGCCGAGGTGGAAAAACAACTCTATTGGGATTTAAGAGAGCCAAATAAAATTCAGATTCTTTCTAACCCTAAACAAGTAAGAGGCGTATCAGACCATATGGCGTTATACGCAACTTCAGAACATCTTGAGAAAGCATCTTTTCTTTGGCAAGGTAATATACAACCTCTCGAGGTTAGCTCAAGGGTCTCCGGCGATGAACTTAAGATATTACTGAACCTTCTTAGTGTTGGTAAGAAGGAGGTAATCACTGCAGATCTTAGTTCTTCACTTCTTAAAAAGGCCGGGATCTGGGTGATACGAACTATCGTTTTGGGATTAGTTCCTATTTCCTTCGGCTATGGTATGGAACCTCTCGGGATGCCTCGTCTTAAAAAGTTGTCGACACAAAAAAATCCATGGCCTGAAAATCTTCCCTTTATACATCCTTTCGCATAAGGAGTGAGTACTGTTATCTTATTTGCTATTGACGTTTTGACCTTGTTGCAATAAGATAAAAGTAGAACATTTTAAAGGAGGTGTCTCTTATGAAAGAGAAGTTGCAGATTAAGGTGACGAAGCGTAACTTGACAAAGGAGTTAGCTGAAAACTCTATGAGATGTGGCAATTGCGGCCAGTGCGGTGGTGGCGGTGGTAATTGCGGCGGCCAGTGCGGTGGTGGCAAATGTGGAGGGGGCAAAGTAACCCCAGCTCTTCACCACAAAAGGTAAGAGAAGAGAAATTTCTCTTAACCACAATTAGAGTTGGATAATTCCTGTATCCAACCCTATTATTTTATTCAAATTTTATGCAAATAATTACTCTTAAAAATAAAATAATAGCTGGAATATACACTTATCTTAACTATGAAGAATATAAGAATAAACCTAATAAAACCAAGCAAGATTTTATTAAATATTTGACACTGAATATTTCTAATATCTCAACTGGATATGCAGGATTCCGAACAAAGCACTATTTACAGACATCACTTCTATCTAAAATTTTTGGCTTCAATACCCGAATAGCCAAAAAGCATATCCTTTTTACTCAATTCCCAATAAAAGAAATTGTATCGCATATAGAAAGTACATTAAAGAAATCCTATACTCTTCTTCCCTCAAGGGGAATAACAAGGATTTTTATCTTTCCAACATTTCGTTTATTTGTGAAAGAAAAAATGTTTGGGGTTGATGGAATTACACCATATCTTAATGTTATAAATATGTATCTTTATCCAAAGCCACAAGAACCGAAATCATTTTTCCAAGAAATAAATAACACAACAGCGCACGAATATAATCATACAATACGATTCCAATATTTTCCCCTTTCTTCGTCGACTACCCTATTAGATAACCTTATAAACGAAGGGCTGGCTGAAAATTTCCGAATGGCTATATTGAGAGGAAAAATATCGCCATGGGCTGGCGCACTTCAACTCAAAGAGGTAGAAAGGATATTCAAAAAAATAAAACCATTTCTTCGTTCAACAAACCTAAAAAACTTTCACAAAATATTTTTTGCCAACAAAGAATATCCTCTTTGGTCTGGTTACGCTATTGGTTATCAAATAGTAAAAAGTTTTTTGAAAAATAATAAAAAAATAGAGTGGGAGAAGATTATACAACTTAAAGCAAAAGAGATATTAAAAAGGTCCGAATTCTAAGATTCTAATTTTTATTTTAAGCCAAGAATTAGTTTACAAAATTCTGCTTTAATTTTATCCGAAAAGTGAGAAAGATGTAGAGGCAAGACCTTTAGATTTACTTCTAGATTTATCTCTATCATCCCGTGCCGAAGGCGTTGGGTGTTGGGCTTGGGGAAGAAATAGGTGAAGTCTGTTGAGGTTAAGCCTCAACAGACAATCTCGAGAGACAAGGGTTGGGAATTAAATGGTTTTCACACTGAATATACTTTTAGGAATGAATCATGTATACTGGAAATAGATGAATAATGAAAAAGAAATCTCTTAAAAAACAAATTTCTCTTCAAGAAAATCAAGAGAATGTAAGGAAGCTTGTTAATTTTTTATTAGAGTATCGAACATTAAAGCGCCTGCCTCGGGGTTGTCTCCCTTATTTAAAAGGTTCCGTTAAAGAGAATATCGCCGAACATAGTTTTTATACAACAATTATTGGTTGGATATTGGCAAAATTAGAAAAAGGAGATGAGGATAAGATAATTAAAATGTGTTTAATTCACGATTTATGTGAGGTTAGAGGCGGAGAAAAGAATTTAATTAATAAATTTTACACTATCCCAAATGACGAATTAAAAATTACAACGGAAATTTCCCGTGACTACAACTTAAAAATTTTTTTCCTTCCTAATCTTTTTAAAGAATTTAAAGAAAAAAAGACCAAAGAAGCTAAAATAGCCAGAGATGCTGATATTTTAGCTCAAATGCTTTTAGAGAAAGAGTCTTTTGAGTTAGGAAATAAATTAGCTTCAAAATGGCTTGTTCAGTCTTTTGCTAGGTTGAAAACAAAGATGGCTAAAAAAATTGGCAAACGGCTTATTGAAGTAGAAAGTGACGAATGGTGGTTAGAAATAGATAAAAAATACCTTTTAAAAACGGGATTTCTCTAAAAAGAAAAAGAATAAAAAATAGAGTTGATATTATTTATCGACACTATTTATCCTATAATGAGACAAAGATTATTTAATACATATTTATAAAAATATGGCAGTTGAAATTGAATTTCGTGGGCCATTAACAAAAAATAAGTTTCAAGAATTATTTAAGTTTTTTAGAAAAAAGACAAGATTTGCCAGAAAGACTAAGAGAAAAACTTTTGTTTTTTTTACTAATGACAAAACCTTAGACCTTAAGGTAAGGACCACAGATGGTGTTTCTGAAATTGTTGCTAAAAAAGGTTTTTGGGGAGCAAGAAAAAGAGAAGAAATAATCTTGCCGATTAAAACAGATTTGATTAAAGCAGCTCAAAAATTTCTAGCGCTTCTTGGATATAAAAAGGGAATAATTGCTATCAGGGAGACTTATATTTTCAAATATAAGAATATTGAATTCTCTTTGGTTAAATGTCCTAAAAACTATTATTTTTATGAAGCGGAATTTATTGGCAATAAAGCAATAAAAAATCCAGAAAAACACGTCAAAAAGATTTTAGAATCCTTAGGGCTTAAAGTGTGGTCTGAGAAAGAGGTTTATGATTTTTTAATGTGGGGTAACAAAAAAATTGATAAACACTTTTCGCTTGATTAACAAGTTTTAAAAAATAAAAGCCAGTCTTTTTAGGAAGGCCGGCTTTTTTAATTGCTCAATAATTGAGATATTCAAACCCTGGTTGTCAAGTTCCATCTCAATTATTTGACAATTGTGTTTTTCAAAGATCTGTCGAGATCAAAAAAGTGAACCCTTTTTATTTACCTTTCAATTTTTCAAAAAATCAAGTAAAATTAAATTAATTAAGAGGATTAGAATAATTCTGTAGGTTAATCGTTGTCCGAGAACTAAAAATGGCAGAATTGAAAAAGAAAGTCAGAGAATCGGAGGAGAAATTGGAAGAGAATAAAGGAAATTAGAATATTTTTATTAATAGCTATAATAATTGAGAGGATTTTAAGGTAGTAGCTTACTTCAAAGAAAAAAGAAATAGTATGGAGAAAAAGTATCAAACCATTATTATTGGAGCAGGTCCGGCAGGATTAATCGCTGGCAGATATTTGGATGATGCTTTAATTTTGGATAAAAAAAAAGAGATAGGAAAACCTGTTCAATGCGGGGAAGGTATTAGTCGTTGGGCATTGGAGAGGCAAGGGATTGAACCTGACAAGTCCTGGATTTCCTGTGAAATCCATAAAGTGGAAAGAATAATGCCTAACGGCAAGGCAATTGGCAGATTTCATAAAGAGGCAATAGGTTATGTTTTAGATAGAACGGCTTTTGAAAAATTTTTAGCCAAAGAATGTAAAGCAGAAATTCAATTAGATAGTAAGGTGGTTGATTTGGGATACGAAAATAGCTTGTGGGGGGTAAAAACCGAAAATGAGCAAATTTTTAAGGCAAAATATCTAATTGGAGCTGATGGTGCTCATTCAATTGTCAGAGAAAAAGTTTTTCCAGAAAATCAAGGAAGAATAGAATTTATCCCTGCTGTTGAATATTTACTGGAAGTGGAAAAAGAATTTGATACAAAAACAATAAAAATTTATTTTGATAATGAGAAATACAAAGATGGATACGTCTGGGTTTTCCCAAAATCAAAAAAAACAGCCAATATTGGCTTGGGTGACAAGGGGAACCTATCAGAATTATTTGAGGATTTTTTAAATAATAAAATCAAAAATTATTATGGCGGTTATCAATCTTTAGAAAATAGAAGCGGAACAGTTTCTATTCAACATAAAGATTTTAAATTTTTTAAACTAAATACACTTCTTTTAGGCGATGCCGCAGGGTTGGTTGACCCTATTTTTAAGGGAGGAATAAACCAGGCAATGTATTCAGGTAAAATAGCGGCCGAGTGTCTTCTTGGAAATAGAGCAGAATTGTATGAGAAAAAGATGAAATCGATGCCTTTTGCCAATCCAAAACTAATAAAAGCAGGGAATATATTTTATTCATTTAATAACCGAACACTTAATAAATTAGGAGAGGTTATGGAGAATAGGAGCACAGTTTACTTCAAAACACTACCCGGGGTTATGAAAATTTTATCTAAATCCTGCCTTAGAAAAAATATTTTTAAAATATTTAGATTTTTTTCTATATGGCAAAAAAACGAAGATTATTTATGGTGAAGTTATTGTAATGAGAAATTAATGATAAAAAAAATTATAAAAAAAATATTAAACGAATTCATTTACGGAGGTCATTTGATTGCTCTAGGGGCTGTTGGTATTGTTTCTACGTCAGCTATTTTACTAAATATTAAGTTAACATGGGATTTTTTGATAATAGTGTATTTATTAGTATTTATTTCCATTTTGTATAATCGATGGAAAGAACGCTTGATTGATTATTTAACCAACCCCGATAGAACTAAAAATTTAGAAAAGTATTTTTGCCACATTTTTTTTATTATTATTTCATCGTCCTTGATTGTTCTTGGTGTTTTAGTTTATTTTAATAAAATGATAAGTATATTTTTTGTTATTCTACTATATATAGTAGCTTTCCTTTATACTAAATATTTTAAAAATATTACTAAAAAGATAATTGTTTTTAAAAATATTTGTTTTTCTTTAATCACGGGTTTACTGGTAATATTTTTGGCTATTTATTACTCTTACCCTCTGATGAATATTTCTTTTTTTTTAATATTCCTCTTTATATTTTTGCGGATGTTTGTTAACACAATTTTTCTTGACATAAAAGATGTAGAAAGCGATAAAAAACAAGCTTTACTAACTATTCCTATTTTATTAAGAAATGAGAAGACTTTGATATTTTTGAGGTGGATAACTATTCTCTCGGTTATTCCCATAGTTTCTGGCTCTCTTTTAGGAAGATTGCCAAGATTTTCATTGATGCTCCTTTTTGTAGTTCCTTACTCTTTCTATTATTTTAAAAAATCAGAAAACAAAAAAAATTTTTACTTAACAAATTATTTTCTTGCCGATTTTGAATTTATTTTGTGGCTTCCTCTTATTTTAATCGGGAAAATATTAATATGATTAATTTTTTATTCCTAAATAAAATTCTTATTGTGTTAGTGCTGACTTTCGGAATTTATCTTGCTTTCTGGGTTTATTTTGCTAATAGGAGGTCAAAGACAAACCAACTGTTCGCTCTAATGATGTTATTAGCTCTTTTTTGGATTACTCTTTGTTATTTGAGCGGGATATCAACGGAAAATCTGGAATTATCTTTGCTTTTAGGACGGTTAGCGTATGGAATAGCTATTCTCTTTTTTATCCCGTTTTATTTCTTTTTCATCAGATTTATAGGCGAAAAAAGAGAATTTCTCTTTTTGAAAATTCTCATTCCATCTGGCAGTTTAATTATTTTTTTTCTTTCTGTTTTTACCGACTTTATGGCTAAAGAGATGGTTCCAGCAACTTTTGTTGGAGTGCCCATTGGGGTTGTCCCAGTTTTGGGAAGAGGTAGTTTTATTTACTTCGGGTTTGTATTTTTTGTAGCAGTATTTGTTCTTTTTCTTCTTATTAAAAGATATTTAAAATCTTTAAAAATAGAAAAAATAAAATTACAGTATTTTCTTTTCGGGATTTTGATATTTGTAATTGCTAATCTCGTTTTTAATGTCATTCTAGCGTTTTGGCAAAGAGACGCTCGATATTACCAAATTGGAAATTATTCTGTTATCTTCCTCCTCGGCTTTACCGCTTATGCTATTGTCAAAAGAGAATTGTTTGACATAAAGGTTGTTCTAACCCAGATTTTGGTTGGGGCGATTGCTATTTTGCTTTTGGTTAATGTTATTGGTTCAGAGACGCTTTTTGAGTATATTTGGAAAGGCGCGCTTTTTGGTGTTTTCCTTATTTTCGGTTGGCTTTTGATTAAAAGTGTTTTAAAGGAAATTAAATATCGGGAGGAAATAAGAAAGGCCTATGAAGTGGAAAAGAAAGCCCATAAGGAACTTAAGAAATTAGATGAAGCCAAAACCCAGTTTATGATGGCTACCCAGCATCACTTGAGGACTCCTTTAACTTCAATGAGGGGATATTTAGACCTAATTTTAGGAGGCAGTTATGGAAAATTAAGAAACAAAAAGATAAAAGAAAAGCTTAAGAGGCTTGAGATCTCATCTAAAAGGTTAGCTAAGGTGATAAATGAACTCTTGGATATATCTCAGTTCCAATTAGGGAAAGAAGTAGTTAATCTTCAACCCAATATTCAAATAGAACCTATTTTAAAAGAAATAATGGAAGAATTAATTCCTGAAGCAGAAAAAAAGAAGATTTATCTAAAACTAGAAAAACCCGGAAAGAAACTGCCTTCGATTAAAGCCGACCTTGAGAAACTCAAAGTAGCCCTTACTAATATCGTTGATAACGGAATAAAATACACTGATAAAGGTGGAGTGACAATAAAATTGAAAATTGAAAATTATAAATTGAAAATTGTGATAGAGGACACTGGAATGGGTATTGACAAGGAAGAATTAAAAGCTCTTTTTATTAGAACTTTTGAAAGAGGCGAACAAGCCAAAAAGGTTTATACTACCGGAAGGGGGATAGGTCTCTATATCGCCTCTCAAATTATTGAAGCTCACAACGGTAAAATCTGGGCAGAGTCAGAAGGGATAGGCAAGGGTTCTGTTTTTTATGTAGAGCTGCCGGTGGGGTAATTTCTCCCGGCCGTAGCGCAGGAGAGAAGGGAAATTTTCGGCGGAGAACAGTTCTCCGCCCGGCGTTTTTTGAGGTTAAAACCATATAAAACGTTTTCTTTACCCAGCCCCGCTTTCAGCGGGGCTGGGCTTTTGTTTTGGTCTCAACGCCAGACCGAACTTGACGGGGGATATTATTTACTAATATGAAATTAGCACGCTGAGAATAGTTCTCGGCCCTGAAAAGCGAATACTCTGGATGGAAGGAGGTGAGACTATTATTAAGACCGTGGTGCCAACTAACAAGGATGCTGTCAAGATCCTTGGCAATTCCACAAAGGTTACTCATGCAGCCAAATGTGGGACATGCGCATGTAAATGCGCATGTAGGTATAATGTCGGGCCCAAGAAGTCGCCATGGTAAATGGTCCTTTTCTTGGCCTAGGTAAGGGGGAGGGAAAGATAATTGCTGTTTTTCCTCCCCCAGTTAATATAGAGAAGACTTATTGATCAAAAGACAGAAAGGAGTTAAAATTATGAAGAATGCCACTCTTTTTCTTTCAAGGTTTACGCACTTTTTTGTCGGCCAACCATTGGTTGCCTGCTATCACTCACTCCGAATGATGCCCATCTTTGTTCCGACTGAATTTCTTCCGATCATAAAAAACTTTAGAGGAGGCGTCTGTATAGAAGATCTACCCATCGACCCAAAAGAGCGAGATGATTTTCTTGCCATGATTGAGGCTTTAAAGGACGCAAGGGTTTTAATCCAAAACCCAATCGAAGACGACCAAGCGCTTGAGTACTTTCTAGGCCTACTCGGGAAACCCTATCCTCACTTGGCCTACTTTCTTTTGACGGAAAAAGTGCAATTTCCGTTGTAGCTACTGCTTCATAAAGAATCAGGCTGCTCTTGAGTATAAAGAAAGTCACATGACACAAGAAACCGCTCCTAGGGGACTTGATTTCTTTTGTCGTATGATTCAGAAAGACCCTGAGCAGTTTGAAATGGAAAAGACCATAGTCTTCTACAGAGGGGAACCCTTGATGAACTGGCCAGTTTTTGAAATATTACTGGCCAAAATCAGGAGCTACACGGCAACAGGAAGACTACCGGAGAAAACCATTCTCAACTTGGTTACCAACGGAACCCTTCTAACTAACCGCATCGCCAGAATTCTTAAGGATAACAATGTTCAGGTCTCAATATCAATTGATGGAGATGAACTAGCAACAAACTCCTGTCGTGTTTACGCAAGTGGGAAACCAGTCTACCAAGATGTTAGAAGGGGCTTCAAAATCTGCAAAGATCTCGGCATGGATATCGGAGCATCCTGCACTCTTTCAGAAGCCAACATCTCCGACTTCGACACCACCATCAGGATACTTCTGGATGAATGCATGGTGACAAACCTGGGTTTCAATTTAATGATCACTGGAAACCAAATGATTGAGGGCTACAACGAAAAGGCTGCTCGATTTATTATCAAGGCCTTCCAGGTCTTCAGAGAAAGAGGCGTTTACGAAGACCGCATCATGCGAAAAGTAAATGCATTTATTGAAAGGAAAGTTTGGCCATTTGATTGTGGAGCAACTGGTGGCAATCAGATTGTCATCGCCCCCAATGGCGACATTGGTGTCTGTCATGGGTTTACCGCGGAGAGAAAATATTTTCCAACCAATGTCAACGATAATGCCTTTGACATCAGCAAGGACGCAACCTACCGTGAATGGAGTATGCGTTCCCCGCTAAATATGCCTCAGTGCCAGGATTGTCCTGCCCTTGGGATATGCGGCGGAGGGTGTCCATTCCAAGCCGAGATAGAAAAAGGATCAATTTGGGATCTCGATGAACGCTTCTGCGTCCACGCTAAGCTAACCCTGGAATGGCTCATTTGGGACCTTCTTAAACAAACCCAAACGGGGTAAGTACAAGGTACTAAAAATTCGAGCTCACTATCGTTTATCTTACAAAAAAGATATAATATTAGTGAGCTTTTTATAAATCCTGATAGTATGTCAAACCCAACGATACAACTAAAATTCGATCAGGAATTAGATCAAGACTTAGCTTGGGATTTTTATTCTGATTCGGAATTTGGCGGTTGTAATTTTTGGGAAGAAAGAGCTTTATCCCATCATCCAAAACTTTTAGAAATTGAGTTAGTCAAAAATCCTAAAAATTTTTTAGATAAATATATTTCTGAATTTTACAGCTCTCATTTTGATGAAATGAAAAGGCGTAGCCAGAAAACGTCTATATATCTCAATCAGTCGCAGAATGATTTTTTCAAAATAGTTGATAAAATTTTCAACCATCATCCTTGGCCCAGAAAGGAATTTACCGGATTTTTTTCTATTTTTGATTTTTGTCCTCGCTTTCTTGCTTGGGGCGGTTTTCAAATTTTTCTTTACGACAATCGCGGTATGCAACTTTTCACTATTTTTCATGAGATGCTTCATTTCATTTTCTATGACTTTGCCCAAAAAACTTTTCCTGAAAAGTTTGAAAATTTAAGTACCAATGAAGGAAAATTTTGGGATTTAGCTGAAATTTTTAATGTAGTAGTTCAAAATACTGATGATTTTATTAAATTACATGGTAAAATAAAAAGTTCTGGTTACCCAAATCATAAGAATCTAATTATAAAAGGCAGAAATCTATGGAAAAAAAATCAAGATTTAAGTCAATGGATTATTAAAATGATGAAAATTATATGATATTAAAAATAAAAAATAGAGTTGACCCTATTTTTACCACTGCTAAAATCTTGCATCTAATAGTTGCTCTACCCCGTTCAGTATATTCAATGGCATTATCTAAAAGATTCAAAATCACCTGCCTAATTTTTTCTTCATCAAGCGACATTTCCGGCAATAGAGTTTTCTGGTTTCTCCCATTTCAGGTAAAGATCTTTTTGCTTCTTCCTTTTATATAACCAAATGTAGGCATCGAATATTGGATTACTTGATTTTAACAAAGTTGCAAACCATTCGGGATCAAATTCGGGTAAAAAATATTTTAAATATTCGGGCCTAATAAGCCTTTCTATCATATTTTCGATATCTTTCCGATCGGTTGGGAATAGACCAGTTATCCCGTCCTCCTTAGATGCACTAACTTTTTGCCCATCGTAATATACTAATGGAATTTTTATTATTGGAAATAGCGGAATATTCCATTCTTTATTTATACTCTTTTCGTGCACATTATAAATCCTATTTGAATAGGGATCGTTTCCGCGTATAATATGAGTTACACCTAATAATCTGTCCATTCGCATGTGGCAATATGCTTTGTGAAAACGGCGTGGTAGTTGGTTTGTTTTAATGCATAATTCTTTTAATTTTTTGATGTAGCTCTTTGGAAAAGTTGACAAACAAACATGAGTATATTCCATAAATAAAGGAAGTTTTTTGTTAACGGGGATCAATGGTGAGCGTGCGAGTTCAGGTGGAAATTTTATTAAAAATTCTTTTAATTTTTTTGCATCCGATGTATCCCAACCATATTCGTAAATGATAGGAACATTGTTTTCTTCATCTTTAAAAACTCGATATTTCTGGGGACGTTCTATACCATTTAAATGGTGTCGAATTCCATATTCATCAATTACTTCTGATATACCACAGAGCTTTGCCAATTTATAAATTCTGTTGAAACCTGTCTCTCTTTGTTTTTTTTCCTGATTATTCGCATTTCTATGCATACTACCTTTTACCTTAAAATGCCAATCAATTCGTACAATTGCTCTTCCTCGCAGTGTCTTGGCAACCCAATAAGAAACAAGAAATAACAGCGCTTGGCCATAGTGTGCGGCGTTAGGAGAAATATTGGGCGCCGCTCTAACCACTACATCTTTTATGATTTCGCCTTTCATTTTAACCTTAAATTTAACTTTAAACTTTATTTACGCCATCCAACTCCATATCTCATAATGCTGGTTGAAAAAAATTTTTCGTCGGGCGAAGCTACATAATTACCGTCATTAAATTTTTTCCAGAATGCTACATTTGGAACCCATTGATAGCCAAGAGAACACATTTCAGCTTGAAACTCACTAAGTTGCCCCATAATATCTTTTTTCAGTTTCTCATCAAAAGTATTATGAGGTTGCCCTTTGTGGATAGATATTTCATTTTCTATGCCATTAGATTTTTGAAGTTTCAATTCTTTACTGAAATATTCGCTGCCAGGTCTTAACGCAAGAAAATGTATTTTGATTTCATGGCTGGAGATTTTTTTTCGCCAGCCCAAAAGTCTTTTTTACGCTAACACTGGTAGCTTCTGGTAAATCCAAAATCCAACTAGTACGAATGCGAATTCCAATTTTTTGGGCAAATTTAATAATTTTAATTGCCTGCATGTCAGAGAAATTTTTACCTAAATTTCGACGAATGTTATAATCACCGTGTTCAATTCCAAAATGTATCCACCTGCAATCTGCTTCATACATTTCACTAAGTAACCGCTCATTAACATCAATAATCCGACACAGACATCCCCAAATAATATTTATTCGATTTTCTTTTATAAGCTTGCAAATTTGCATAACGCGGTTTCGATCGGTAGAAAAGTTATCGTCTAAAAAAATAATCTTGTAAGCTCCAAAATTTACCAAATGTTTAATTTCTGACAGAATCAGTTGCGGGGAAGCCGCCCTCCAATCCCCTAAGTAGCCAGGCGTACTACAAAATTTACAACATCCATCGCAACCCCTACTAGAAATAATCGAATGAACATCTATATATTCATTAAATTGACATAATTTTCTATTAGCAATCGGACCTGATCTAGGAAACAGATTATAAATGTTCTCCCTTTTTGCTGCAAAAGATAATTTGAAATTATTAAACTGGTTTTTGCTTTTGCGCGTGATAACATTGGGATTACTCTCTAATAAAGATAAATTCTTGTGTTTGAATAAATCAGCCAGTACGATTTCTGGTTCACCAACAACACATCCATAAAGCATAGAAAATTTATTCAGTATTTCATAGGGAAAATAACTTGCTAACCGACCAACAAGTAAAATATAATCTGCGAGTTTTGATATTGCAGAAAACAAATCATCAAAACATTTAATAGCCCCTGACGAATGTAAAGGTATTAAATAATCAAAAACTACTAATGCTACTTTATAATTAGGCGTTAAACCATTAAGTGCCTCGATGCCAAAACGATCTAGGTCGATGAAAGAAACATCATTATGATTATGTTGTATCCACGTAGCAAGCGTTAGCGCATCAACTGGTTCAATTAAAATAGAAGAATCGTTTTGGGGAATATTTGGTGCGTTAACTACTAAATAATTAATATTGTCAGCCATAATCGATCTTCTTTTTCAGGTAATCTTTTAATAGCCAACGTTAAAAGTTGTTTATTGATCTTTTAAAGAAATCTTCTAATATTTTCCTTGTGTAATCAGCCATTTTTAAGTTTTTTATTTCTTTATATGTGAATAGTGATAAATCTCCACCCTCCTTTTGTTGTTTTTTTAACTTATCGATAGGATAATTAAGCGAGGCAGTAAAAACAAATTGTTCATAAATTCCTTTCTTTCTTTGAAGTTTATACTTTTTAAAAAATTTCAAATCTGTTAGCTCTATCCCAAGCTCTTCTTTTAATTCTCTTTTAATTGCCTCCTCTGGTGTTTCACCTTTTTCTATTTGACCACCAAATTCGCTCCAAGAATCTTGGTTCCATCTGGTGTTTTTATCTCTATACTGAAGAAGTATCATTCCGTTATTGGCTATTAAAATAATACCCACTCCCCTACCTATAATCATAAATTTATTCTACCAAAAAATTCTCTTCCTGGCAATTTTTGAGCCAATCCTAACTAAAATACAATTGCTAAAGGGTTGACAACAGAATTGTTATACTAAGTTTCAATTAAAACTTATCGTAAGAATGATATTAAAAAAGAGCTCTAGGCATTAGCCAAAGAGCTCATAAATATTTCAAAAACGACTAGCAGACTCATTATCTGATTTTAAATTTCTCTTGAGTTACTATCGAGTTAACAATATCGATGGTTTTTGCAAAATCTTCATTTATTACATAATAGTCAACCATATTCCTTTTGAAATTAGTCAGGATTTGTTTAGCAAGATCAAAGCGCAAGGCGATCTCTTTGTCACCTTCTCTTTTTCTGTTCTTTAAACGCCGTTCTAGCTCCGCAAGAGAGGGGGGAGCAATAAAAATTGATATCACATTATTAAAGTAGTTTTTCAATTGATCTATGCCCCATAAAGTCGTTTCTAGCAAAACGTGGTATCCGCTATCTATAATATCAATAATTTCACTAGGCTTTATACCGTAATAAAAACCAAATTGTCGTACCTTTTTAGTGATTAACTCACCATTTTTATATAACCTCTCATATTCGACCTCAGTAATATAATGATATTCTTTGATACTATAGAGCGTTTTCGTTTCAGGACGAGTAGTAACCGAAGGACAGAGCCTAATATCACGATGTTTTTCTAACACGGGTATTTTTAAGCTTGTTTTGCCTGCTCCAGGAGGACCACACAAAACAAAAATTAAATTTTTGTTATTGTATCTCCTTTTACAATCAGCTCTTGCCATTTGACACATCTCCTTTCTATTCTTATTCAATGTGCTAATTTCAGATTAACACATAATGCTCATCCTTGTCAAATCCACTGTGGCATGTGGAGTAAAAATGGGGTCAACTCTATTTTTTTAACTTAAGCCGAGTTCTTTAGCAACATTTGGGTCAAGGACAGTAGTGATTAAGTTTTTAATTTCCTCTGGTTTAACCCATTTGATTTCTGTTACTTTGTGACCTTCTTTGGGTTTAATAACTGGTTTCTCGGGAACTAATCTGCACAAATGATAGACAACCATTACAAAAAACTGGGGGTGCATACGGAGAGATATTTGTTTGATTGGATTAATATCATAACCGGTTCTAGATAATATTTTTCTTTTAACACATTCTTCCCTGGTTTCGTTTAAACGTTGTCTTCCGCCGGGGAAAGCCCATTCTAGAACGGATTTGTCCCTACCGGTTTCTTTTTCTGCTCGACGAATCATTAAAACCTCTTTCTTATCGTTAACGACTACTCCTAAATTAATAAAATCTTCAACTTCTTCTGTTTCTTTCATAATTTTTACCTTGTAGAACGGTTGTTTTCATTCTACGAGGTTAATTATTTTAAGATTATGTGTTTTACCTTAGCGAAACAAGGTTCTGCGAGCGTTAGCGAGCAGGTTCTTAATTTAAGATTATATGATTATTCCTTAGCGAATCAAGGTTCTGCGAGCGTTAGCGAGCAGGTTCTTAATTTAGAAAATCTAAAATTGTTTTAATATAGACCTTTGTCACAGGAATGATAGAATTAATGAAGATGAATTCGTTTTCATTATGGAAATTATCCCCCCTCACCCCGAAACCAGAAATAGTATCGATTCCATTATTCCCAATAATATTCCCGACATTAGAAGGGCCACTGGCAATCAATTTAATTTTTTTGTTTAAAATTTGTTCAGCGTTCTTTTTAAGAAGTTTAACGATTTCGCTCCTGGGAGAGGTTTGAAATGCCGGTTCATATAAGTAAGGTTTTATTTTAATCCTAAGTTGGGAGTCATCTTTTTTAAGTTTCTCTATTGAGTTTTTAATTTCTTCTAAAATCTTTTTTTTAGTCTGAGAAGGAACTAATCTAATATCAACCTTTAAATCGCATTGGTCTGGAACAATATTTATAGCGTATCCTCCCTTAATCTGGGAGACAGTTAACCGAGGGCCAAATTCAAAGTAGGGTCTTTTTTTATAATCCATTTTAAGTCCCTCTAATGTTTGAATAACTTTCGCTGCCTTGGTAATAGCATTTATTCCTATATTATATCTTGCTCCGGTATGAGCGCTTTTACCAAAAGTAGTAATATTTAGCCGCAAAAAACCTCTTGAACCGATTGCTATTTCTTCTGTACCCGGGTAACCAATAATACAAGCGTCGGCTTTGATTCCCTTTTTAAGAATATTCCGCATACCGCTGAAATATCCATTTTGTTCTCCGCTGTCAAAAGTTAAAATCAACTGCCCTTTTGGTTTTTTATTTGATTGATAGGCAGCAGCTGCTGCGTAAACAAAGATAGCTATCGCTGCTTTACAATCCCCACTTCCCCTTCCGTAAAGTTTTCTGCCAACTATCTTGCCAGAAAAAGGCGAGTATTTCCATTTATCCTTATTCCCGATAGCTGCTGTATCTAAGGGTGCATCTAACCATAGCTTTCTTCTTTTACTTTTTTTTCCACAATAACACACAATTGACGGTGTTTTCTTATCACCTATCAAAATCGGTTTTAACCCGAGCTTCTTTAATTCAAGAGAAACTAAGTTGGTGATTGGTTTCAAATAATCAATCCCATCTTGAGAGGGAATCTGGACTAATTTTTGAAGAAATTTGACTAAATCTCTTTTATGGGATTCAATAAATTTAAGTGGGGTCATGTTTTTTATAAAACTGAGCTATTTACCTTAACATTTAAATTATCCCATATGATCTCTAAAATAGCAAGAGAAAAGAAAGTAACTGCTCACCCATCTGAAGTTTCTGATTGTTTAACGCCCGACGTTTTTTAATTCAACGTCGGGTGTTAAACAAAACTTTATAGCTCGCTTCAATTGGGTGAGTAGTTACAAAAGAAAGTAACTACTCTATTTGCTCTTTTCTTTTTTTGAAAATATTGTTATAATTGCGAGTGAGAGAGAAATGCAAAAATTTATTTTTGCATTTCAATCTAACGAAGTAATTATATAAGGTATTAACCTTCTACAATTAAATTAATGAAAAAAGCGTTTTTAGTATTTTTCTTGGCAGTATTCGTTTTAATACCTTTGATTTCTTTGGCGGCTGGTTTAGTTCCTTGTGGAGGAGAGGGTGAACCTGCTTGTCAGCTTTGTCATTTTTTTGTTCTGTTTAAAAATATTATTGATTTTCTTTTATTTAAAATTGTTCCTCCTTTAGCTGTTTTGATGATAGCTATTGGCGGTTTTATGCATATTTTTGCTTATGTTGGTCCAGCGGAAATTCTTAGTGGCGGAACAAAAGGAGGGCCAGCAATGATTTCTCAAGCCAAAAAATTATTCAGTTCAGTAGTAATTGGTCTTTTAATAATTTATGGAGCTTGGCTAGTCGTGAGCACGTTTTTTATGGTTATCGGTATTAATGAATTCAATGAATTTAAAACATTGCCCCAGAATTGGTGGAAAATTAATTGTCCTGTCCCCTAAATCACCTGCCCCCATAGCTCCCTCCTTCGCTCAAATTGCATTTGAGCTTCGGAAGGGCAAGAACTGTATAAAACAAAATACTTGCCCATCGTAGCTCCGGTGAGAATCGGAGCGAAGTTGGGCCCCCATAACTCAATTGGAAGAGTAGTAGACTCTTAATCTATGAATCCAGGTTCGAGTCCTGGTGGGGGCACAAAAAATATGTTAACTCCGGAAGAGAAGACAAAAATTATCAAAAAATATAAACTTCACCAAATGGACACTGGGTCTGACGAAGTTCAGATTGCTTTACTTACCGAAGAGATTAAAAGATTACTTTCGCATTTGAAAAAGCATTCTAAAGACCTTCATTCTAAAAGAGGACTTTTAGCTATGGTGGAAAAAAGAAGAAAACTTTTAAAATATCTAAAAGAAAAAGAGGAAAAGAGGTATAATAAAATTGTGAAAGCAATGGGACTAAAGAAGTAATTTTATGGTCATAAAACACACAGGACAAAGGGTAGGGGTTTTGATTGATGTTCAAAACCTTTATCATTCAGCAAAAAATCTATATCAAGCTCGGGTTAATTTTCGAGAAGTTTTAAAATTAGCTGTTGATAAAAGAAATTTAATCAGGGCCTTTGCTTATGTAGTTAGAACAAAAAGCGGAGAAGAAAAACCTTTTTTTGAGGCCTTAACTAAACTGGGGCTTGAAACAAGGGTTAGAGACCTTCAAGAATTTTATGGAGGGGCAAAAAAAGCAGATTGGGACGTCGGCATAGTTATTGATGCTGTCAGAATAGCTCCAAGTGTTGATGTCTTGGTTCTTGCCTCCGGTGATGGCGATTTTATTTCTTTAGTTGAATATTTAAAAAACCAAGGGAAAAGAGTAGAGGTTATTGCTTTTGGGAGGTCAACTTCTGCTCGTTTAAAAGAAGTGACTGATGAATTTATCGATTTAGAACAAGTACCTGAAAAATATTTATTGAAAAGTGGAAAAAAATAAATTTAATCTAAAAATCAAAAGGGAAGATATTGAGGTTGAAGCAAGAAATTTGGCTGAACAGGCAAATGGCGATATTTTAGTCCGCTGTGGCGGCACTTTAGTCCTGGCTACTTGCGTAATGGAAAAGCAAGAGCAAGAAAGTCTTGGGTTTTTCCCCTTAACCGTTGACTACAGAGAAAAATATTATGCTGCCGGTAAAATCAAGGGTTCTCGATATATTAAAAGAGAGGGTCGTCCTTCTGATGAAGCAGTTTGCAATGCTCGACTGATTGACCGAGCTATTCGGCCAAGATTTCCTGAATATCTATTTAGAAAGGTCCAACTAATAACAACTGTTCTTTCTTGGGATGGTCAAAATGATCCCGATACTATTAGCTTATTAGCTGCCTCTTTTGCTTTGTCTATTTCTGACATACCCTGGTCTGGTCCTATTGCCGCAGTCAGGGTTGGTCGAATAAATGGGGAATTTGTTTTAAACCCAACCTATGAAGAAAGAGAAAATAGCGAAATAGACCTTGTCTTTGCCGCTGTGTCCCCCGAAGCCCGAAGAGCGAAGGGGGAGGTTAGGGTAAACGAGGACACGGTTTTGATTAATATGATTGAGGGGAGTTTTAAGGAAACAGAAGAAAAAGTGATTTTAGAGGCCTTAAATTTTTCAGAGGAATATCTAAAAAAACTTATTGTTTTTCAAAAAGAAGTTAGAGAAAAAATTGGCAAAGAGAAAATTCAGATAGAACCTCTTCCTCCAGAGCCTTCTTTTGAAAAAGAAATTAGGGAATTTTTAGGAAATAAATTTGAAAAAGCCCTTTTCCAGGAGGAAAAAACCAAAAATATGGAAGAGGTTCACCCCGTTAAATCCAGCGAAGAGGGGGTAAATGAATTAAAAGAAGAGCTGCTCTCTTTTATTGAAGAAAAATATCCTGAAGGAGAGAAAGAGAGCTATGCTCGGGATTTTTTTGAAAAAGAAATTAGTCGTCTAATTCATAAAAATATTATAAAATATAAAAAGAGGCCGGACAGCAGAAAGTTAGATAAAATAAGAGAGCTTTATTGTGAAGTCGGCCTTTTGCCGAGAACTCATGGTTCGGGCCTGTTTTGTCGAGGGAAAACCAAGGCATTGTCTATTTTAACTTTAGGAGGTCCTGGGGATCAGCAGTTGTTTGAGGGAATGGAGATTGTGGGTAAAAAAAGATTTATACATCATTATAATTTTCCTCCTTATTCAGTTGGAGAAGTTAGACCCCTGAGAGGTCCGGGGAGAAGAGAAATTGGCCATGGAATGTTAGCAGAAAAAGCCCTTCTGCCCTTAATTCCCGATTTTGAGGAGTTTCCTTATACTATAAGAATTGTCTCAGAAATGCTTTCTTCTAATGGGTCTACTTCTATGGCTTCGGTTTGCGGTTCTTCCTTGGCTCTTATGGATGCTGGAGTGCCCATAAAAAGGTCAGCAGCCGGCATTGCTATTGGTTTGTTTCAAGACAAGGAAACAGGCGATTACAAAATTTTAACTGATATTCAAGGACCAGAAGACCATTATGGAGATATGGATTTTAAGGTTGCCGGAACCAGAAAAGGGATTACTGTTCTCCAGATGGATGTAAAGATTAAAGGGATAACTAAGCAGATTATGAAAGAGGCCTTGTTTAAAGCCCAAAAAGCGAGATTAGAAATTTTGGACTCAATGAAAAAAGTTTTGGAACAACCTAGAACTCATTTATCACCCTATGCTCCTAAAATTTTGACTATTCAAATTAATCCAGAAAAAATCGGAGAAGTAATAGGGCCGGGAGGAAAGGTGATTAACAAAATTATTGCAGAAACAGGAGTAGCAATAGATGTTCAAGAGTCCGGTCTTATTTTTGTTACCTCGGAGAAAGAGGAAGCAGCTAAAAAGGCAATTGTTCAAATAAAAGATATTACCAGGGAGGTTAAGGTTGGAGAAGTTTTTCAAGGTAAGGTAAAAAGGATTTTAGATTTTGGTGCTTTTGTAGAAATTTTACCAGGCCAGGAGGGATTGATTCATATTTCTAAATTAGCTCCCCGGAGAGTAGAAAAAGTTGAGGATGTAGTAAAAATCGGAGATATGGTTTCAGTAAAAGTGATTTCTGTTGATGAACAGGGTAGAATTAATTTAAAATTATTGGAGAACCGCTGAACCACGCAGAACCCTATGCTGAATTACGCAGAACTTTTTTCAGCGTTGTTCAGCGTTAGCCAACGAAGTTGGCTAAAGTTCAGCGTAGTTCTGCGATTTATATGCCGGAAGAAGAGTTTTTAAAAAAGGAAGCTATTAGAACAATGAAGAAAGATATTGTTCGCCTCCAGAAAGGAGAACCCCTGAAAGATTTTGAATTGAAGCCGGAAATGCCAGAAATGTTAGAATCGGAATTAAAAGAAAGAGAAAGATTGGAAGAATTAAGGGAAGAAAAGTTAGTGATAAAAGAGAAGCCAGAAATAATAGAGGAAAAAGCAAAAATAGAAAAAAGAGAAGCGACAGAGGAAGAACAGAGAGAGAAAGTGGCCAGAGTAGAGGAGGGAAGAAAAAGAATAGAAGAAGAACAAAGGAGGAGAGAAGAAGAAAGCAAGGCCAGAGTAGAGGAGGGAAGAAAAAGAATAGAAGAAGAACAGAAAAAGAGAGAGGAAGAGGGAAAGCAGAAGAGAGAGGAGGAAGAAAGAAAAAGAAAAATAGTAGAAGAGGAACGCAAAAGAAGAGAGAAAGAGGAACGAAAAGAGGCCTTAATAGTAACTGAAATAAGAGAAAGGGCTCGGAAGTTTGTTAGAGAAAAAGAACCTGAAATAAGAAAAGAGAAATTAGAAAAAGAAGAAAGTGAAATCAAAAAAGCCCTTGAAGAGCTGGATTTAGAAAAAAGGCCTTTAGAAAAAAAGAAGGCAGAGGTTCTTAAAAAAATAGAGGAAATTAAAAAGAATTTTCAGAATATTGCTGAAAAAGAAAAAAGGGTTGAAGAAGAAGAAAGATTAATTGAAGAAAAAGAAGAACAAGCCGCTACCCCTAAAGAGAAAAAAAGAATAGAGAAAGCAAGATGGGAAATAGAGGATAAAAGAAAAGAATTAGAAAAGAAGAGATGGCCCTGGGGAGAGAGATTAAAAGAAGCAGAAAACCAAATAAAAGATATTGAAGCAGAAGGTTTAAAAATAGAAGCCGAAAAAGCAGAGTTAATAAAAAAACAAGAAGAAATTTCCAGAAAAGAAAAAGAGGTTCAATCAAAGATAGAAAAAAAAGAGCTGGAAAAAGAACTTCAAGATTTAAAACAACTAAGAAAATCCTGGCAAGCAAAAAAAACTGATTTTTCTGTTCAATTAAGTAAAATTGAAGAAGAAATAGAAACGATTTTAGGAGAGGAAAAGAAAATTGAAGAAAACAAAAAAGTAATTGAAGAAGAGGAAAAAATAGTAAAAGAATTAGAAGAAAGAAGAAGATTAGAAAAAGAAAGATGGGGAGTAGAAGAAAAAAGAAGAAAAATTGAAACGGAAAGATGGGAAAAAGAAGAGGAAAAACAGAGATTAGAGGTTAGGTTGAAGGGGATGGAAATAAGATTGGGAAATCTTGCTGAAAAAGAAAGTAATATAAATAAAAGATTAGAAGAAATAGCTCATCCAGAAATAAAAGAAAAAAAAGAGGAGGAAAAAAGAGAAGCGACAGAGGAAGAACAGAGAGAGAGAGTGGCCAGAGTAGAGGAGGGAAGAAAAAGAATAGAAGAAGAACAAGGGAGGAGAGAAGAAGAAGAAAGAAAAGCGAAGCGAAAGGGGGAGGAAAGAAAGAGAATAGAAGAAGAGCAGAGAAAAAAAGAAGAAGAGCAAAGAAAAGATGCTGTGGCAGGCGAAGAAGAAAGACGAAGAATTGAAGAAGCAAGGGAAAGAATTGAATCCTTAAAAAAAGAAGCAGAAGAAGAGGAAGAAAAAGTAAAACCTGAAGAAATAAAAAGAGAAGAAGGAAGAGTTAAAGAGAAAAAAGAGTTTAAAAAAGTAACTCCTTTTGAACAAAAAAGAAGAGAGACCTGGCTCAAAGAAGAAGAGAGAAGAAGGGAACTATTAGAAAGAGTTCGGGGGAGGAAAGAAGAGGTTAAAATTAAAAAACCTCCTCCTTCAGCCCCACACGAGATTATTAGAGTTGTTCCGAAAAGGCCTAGCTTTCGGGAAAAACTCTGGGTCAGGATTTTAGTTTTCAGTCTCATCTTAGTACTTTTAGCCGGTATTAGTACTTTTTGGTATTGGTATTTAGTAATAAAAAGACAACCTCCTCTGCCCCAGCCCCCCCAAGAATGTACCAGCGATGCTGATTGCCCTGAAAATCAGATTTGTAATCCTCAAGGAGTTTGTGAAGCTGGGCCTCCAATAACAGAATGTACCAACGATGCTGATTGCCCTTCAGGTCAGATTTGTAGCCCTCAAGGAGTTTGTGAAAAAGAAGTAGAAATTCCTCCCTCCTTATTCTCTATTGAAAATATAAGGACTCTGACAATTTCAACTTCAGAAGAACTTCGTCCTTTACTTAAACAGGCCTTAGAGGAATGGCAGAACCAGGACAGCTTTAGGAGAATAATAATAAAGAAAGATGGGCAAATTTTTAGTTTGAAAGAACTCTTTGAGGCTTTATTAATCAGAGCCCCAGAAAATCTTTATCAAAAATTAGGCAATAATTTTACTTTATTTATTTACTCCCAGATGGAAGGAAATAGAATTGGTTTTGCAGTTGAGGTTTTGGACAAAAACGGTTTATCTAATTTATTAACTTCTCAAGAATCAACAATAAAAGATGATTTTAAAACTTTCTTTACTTTGATAGAAGAAGAATCAGCCTGGACTCCCTATCCTTATTTTAGAAATGCAAATCAGGTTAGCGGATATGTGGGTCCAAATTTTAGATTTCAAACTCTTTCCGAAAGAGACCTGGGGATTTGCTATTTGGTTTCTGATTATTATTTTGTTTTTACCAGTTCTTGGGAGAGTATGAAAAAAACCGCAGAGGCATTGTTAATTACCGGAAAACCAATTGAAATAACCAAAGACCTAAAGAAAGGTGACTGGAATGAATATGAAGTAGAACTTCTCCAGACCTGGCTGAAACAAGACCGTGATGTTTATCCTGAAGGTGTGGTCAGTGGTAAGTTTTGGACTTTAACCGAACAAGCTGTAATTCGCTTCCAAGAAAAATACGCTTCAGATATACTTATTCCTCAAGGTCTTAGTAAAGGAACCGGTGAAGTTGATTTTTACACCAGAATAAAACTAAATGAACTCTATGGAAAATCAGGGATTATTCCCCTGACCCCTGAAATAACAATTGATTTAAGATATGGCGATCACGGAGATGAGGTTCGTCTTCTTCAGACCTGGCTGGCGAAAGACCGGATAGTTTACCCCAAAGCTATAGTCAGTGGTTGGTTTGGTCCCTTAACCAGAGCAGCTGTAACCCGGTTCCAGGAGAAATATAAAGGAGAAATATTAGGTCCTCAAGGATTAACCGAAGGGACCGGTATTCTTGATGCTCTAACTCGAACGAAACTAAATGAATTGTATGGTCAATAAATAAGGCTTAATATGACCAAGAAACTTCTAAAAGAGTTAAAAGAAAAATTAGAGAAAGAAAAAAGCTCAATTGAAGCTGAGCTTGGGAAATTTGCTAAGAAAGATGAAAGACTTAAAGGAGATTGGGATACGAAATATCCTAAATTTAACGGTGGAGCAGGGAGTCAGGCGTTGGAAGATGCCGCTGACCAGGTGGAAGAATATGTTACCCTTCTTCCTATTGAACATAATATGGAGATACGACTTCAGAATATTAATTTGGCTTTAGAAAAAATAAAAAAGGCAAAGTATGGGAAATGTGAAAAATGCAAAAAGAAAATCACTGAAGAAAGATTAAAAATCTATCCCGAAGCAAGAACTTGCAACAAATGCGGGAAATGATTTGTATTTGTTTTTTTCATCAAATTTTTAAAGAAAACAAAAAAGCCCTTATCGGGCTTTTTTCAGTGCGCCCGGTAGGATTTGAACCTACAACCTACGGCTTCGAAGGCCGTCGCTCTATCCAATTGAGCTACGGGCGCCTGATATAATTATACCAAAAATGTTGAAAAAAATCAATTTTTAAGATAGAATTACTAATGATAATACAAGCTTGGCAAATGATAATGATATGGAAATTCCAAAAGAAGTAAAATTTGTTATTGATGAATTAGAAGAAAAGGGTTTTGGGGCTTATTTAGTGGGCGGCTGCGTTCGTGACCTTCTACGAGAAGTTGAACCCGAGGACTGGGATATAGCTACCGATGCTAAACCGGAGGAGATAGGAAGAATTTTCCTCCGAAGTTTTGCCGATAATAATTTTGGCACAGTAACGGTTTTAACAGATTCAAAAAAGCCAAAATTGAAAGAAATTGAGATTACTCCTTTTAGAACAGAAGAGAAATATACCGATAAAAGACATCCTGACGAAGTTAAATGGGCTGAGACCATTGAGGAAGATTTAGCCAGAAGGGATTTTACCGTTAACGCTATGGCAATGGATAGTTTATTGAAGATTATTGACCCTTTCAAGGGTCAGAAGGACTTAGAAAATAAAATTATTCGGACAGTAGGCAAGCCAGAGGATCGTTTTTCCGAAGATGCTTTGAGATTGATGAGAGCGGTTAGATTTGCAACCACTTTAGATTTTGAGATTGAAAAGAAAACCGCAGAGGCAATTAAGAAAAATTCTCCCTGGCTTCAGGCAATTTCTAAAGAAAGAATAAGAGATGAATTTTTAAAAATAATAATGTCAGAAAGAGCTAGGCATGGCGTTGAACTTTTAAGAAAAATAAAACTTCTAAGATATATTATTCCGGAGCTTGAAGAGGGTTATAAAATAAGTCAAAATAAACATCATATTTATGATTGTTATGAGCATTATCTAGGCTCTTTAGGTTATGCGGCAAAGAAAAATTTTAATAAATATGTAAGAATAGCTGCCTTACTTCACGATATTGGGAAACCAAGAACTAAAGAAGGAGAAGGTCCTGATGCTACTTTTTATAGTCATGAGATAGTCGGGGCTAAAATGACAGTTCAGGTATTAGAGCGGCTGAGATTTTCTAAAAAAGATATTGAGAAGATTAGCAAATTGGTTCGTTATCATCTTTTTTATTATAATGTTGATGAAGTTGGAGAGGCGTCGGTCAGGAGATTGGTTCGCCGGGTAGGAATAGAAAATATGGAGGAACTTTTACAGGTAAGAATGGCAGATAGAATTGGCTCGGGCGTTCCTAAAGCCGAACCTTATAAGCTCCGTCATCTTAAATACGTTATTGAAAAAGTTTCCCAGGATCCAATTTCAGTAATCATGCTCAAAAAGAGCGGAGGGGATATAATGAAAATTTTGAATATCTCTCCTGGTCCAAAAATAGGCCAGATTCTTGATATTTTGCTTGGCTATGTTTTAGCAGAGCCAGAGAAAAACAAAAAAGAATTTTTAGAAAAAGAAGTTAAAAAATTAGGAAAATTATCAGAAAAGGAGCTTAGCTCGTTAGCTCAAAAAGCTAAAAAAGAGCGAGAAAAAATCGTCACCAAACGCGATGAAATGACAAAAAAGAAATATTGGGTGACATAAAA
>Ga0315545_1000112_pt1 | contig 84212 bp, 77 predicted proteins | sample SalMarSW160210MG_FD_203096 | JGI IMG/M metagenome (GOLD analysis project Ga0315545, IMG submission 203096) | Salt marsh sediment microbial communities from the Plum Island Ecosystem LTER, Massachusetts, United States - Salt Marsh Sediment SW1602-10 ... | reverse complement strand
TAAAGTTTGATAGACACTATTGCCTATTTCAATTTAAAAATATAATGTAAAGTGGATGAGCGAATAGATATTGATAAACAGGAACTTAAATGATTGACTTTACATAATCATTTGCTTTACATAACCTGCTCCCGTAGCTCCGACTATTAATATATTTTCTTTTCTTTTAAGATAGCTTCCTTCTGCCAGGCGAATGATCAAATTTTTATTCAGGTTCCTGTGGGAAGCATAATTTACCTGTTCTACAGTTGCCATGTAACGGAACCTGGCTGCTTTAATCAGTCTGTTCATCTTTCTGGTTTGGCGGTCATTATATTCGGCTTCTATAAGCCATGCTAATAACTCATCTGCCGTAAACTCTTTGGCGGAACCTGTTTCCATGCTTAGTTCATAGGCTTTTTTCATACCGTAGAACTTTAGTTCCGTCATCTTCTCTAAGGTTGCATTCATAGTCATAGTTGTTTTTTATTATTGTTTCTTCGTTTTAATTCGTAATTGGTTGGGTTATTTATAATAATCTTTCCCCCGTATGTTTTGATGCAGCGGGATTTTCTGTTGTACGGACTGCTGTTGAAGTTTATCGAGGCCTTTTTCAAGGATATTCTGTATTACCCGAAAGCTGTAATTGGAGTAATACGATCCTCTTTTACATGCATTGTTCAGCCTTTCTTTTCCGTATTTCTTTTCCATGCCCAGGATTCCTATGCATGATTTATAGTTTTGTTCCGGGTGCTGGTTATTATTCAGCACTTCTATAATGTAACCGCGAACATCTTTGCCGTAAGCCCCTGCCCAACCTATGAACTTATCAGGGTTCCAGTCTGCCATGAACTGATGGGCAGAGGGCAAATGCTCTTTAATAGTGGTGTATTTATATGGACGTTTGTCTCTTTTATGAAAGGCTATACGCTGATACTTATAATAAATATCAACTTTACTTGCGGTGTATGCCACTTTTATCCTTCTGCCAATAAATCTATAAGGAACGCTGTAGTAATGTTTATCCTCCGATAAGTATATATGTGAGTTTTTCTGTACTTTGATTAAAACATAATTTTTTATCTCGTATGGTTCGGATGGTAATGGCTTTAAGGCTTCCTTTTCTACTGAATGGAATAAATCCAGACGAGAGTAATCCCTGCCTTTGAAGTTGATCTTGTTATAGTCCTTCAAAAGCTCTCTGATGGCTTCATTTAATTCCTCCAGGGAGTAAAACACTCTATCTCTTAATGGAGCAAAAATACGGCTGTAGACAATGCTGATGGCTTTTTCAACCAGCGCTTTGTCTCTTGGTTTTCGGCTCCGTGTGGCAAGAATATGGGTGTTATAATGTAATCCAAAGCCGGCAAAATTTTCATTGATCAATGGCTCATATTTGCTGCTTTCTGTAACTGCACTTTTTAAGTTATCCGGAATAATCGCTTTAGTTACCCCGCCAATGTACCAGAATGTTCTTCCCAGGGAACCAATAAAATCTTCCTTCTGCTGAGTGAATGTAGCTTCAACATAAGTCATCTGGCTTGCTCCCAGGGTGGCCACAAAGACTTCTACAGGTATTATTTCTCCTGTCTCTTTATTAACAATCTGAAGCTTTTTACCAGTGTAATCCACAAAGAGTTTATCTCCTGCTTTGTGTTCAAAATGCATGGTAACTTCACTATTCCTGGACCATTGCTGATAGTGATAACAAAACTGAGTGTAACTATATCCTCCGGGATGTTTTTGTTTATACTCTTCCCAAAGAACCCAGCGGTTCACCCCAACCCTGCGCAGTTCCTTTTCAAAGCCAGGGAACATGCCGACCAGTTCATCCAACTTAACTTTTTTCTTTTTTGGTTCATCGGTTAACAACTCACTTATGGTATTATCATCAAGACTCAAAATTTCTGCATAGCTGAGCCCGGTTCGCTTGACATAGAATATATATTTCTTAACAGTATTGCGTGATATACCAAGTTGTTCCGATATGGATCGCTTCGATACGCCTGAATGAAGCATTTGGATAATTTGCCTGACTATTAACATGGTTTTTCTTTTATTTGCCATTATTTATTCTTTATTGGGTTTAATAAACCCTTGAAAGAATAACTTCTGACTATGAAAAACCAGCAAAATCCTTCCGGGTTTTCATCAACTTATTAACCCTTTTTCAAGGTGGGTCAATTTCACCGGAATGGGTGGGTCAGTTTAAACCGGAACAGGTGGATCAATTTAAACCGGAATGAGTGGGTCAGTTTGGCCGGAATTTACAATAATAAACAAAATATATGTTATATGTATGATATTGTTTATTAATTTGTTTTGAAAACGTGTTAAAATGTATTAAAAAAATTTTTCATAATTATAATTTATCAGTCTTCTAAATTACTTGTATTAATTCTATTAGAAATGAACTTTTTGCTTTTCATTCTATCGTCATAACTTATTTATTATTCATTAGATAGTTTTTAGCATCACTTTCAAGTTCTTCGTTACTCATATGTTTATTTTTAAGCATCCATGCAATTAATTCTTCTTTCTTAAAAAATACTCTCTTGCCTCGTGGTTTGTAATATGGTAAATAACCTCGATGACAATATGTGTGCAATGTTGATACGCTATAGCCTGTAAATACAGATGCTTCGTTAATGTCCATTACTTCTTTGGCTAATACGTTCTGCTTCTTAATCAGCTCTTTTAGTTCATCAATTTTTTTAATTAGATTTTCCATAGCAAGAATTTCAACGTTAAAAATTGATATACCACCATGTCCATTGATTTGCTTTGCAAATTATGCATTCTATAATAAAACAATAAGAATGGTTAATAAAATAGGGGAAAATGGTTAAAGGTCTATCTTTACACTGATGAGGGATAGAGATACTTTTTCAAAATAAAAATGGTTAAAAATAATGGTGAAAACTTAATATTATTCTACGTTACTTTAAATTCTTAAAATATTGATCTACTAAGAAGAATTCAGCCTTCTGTATTTTTTGGCTATACTTTTCAATTCTTTCGTTACGGAAATAAGAATTAAGACGTATTAAACCATACCTATTTTCAAAAAATGTAGCATATTTTGCTATTGATCTTATATGCCCACTTGTAGGCTCTTTTAGCCACTTATAATCATCTTTTAATATGCTATATATTGTCAGAACAAGATACTTAGGTTTATTTTCATTCCACATCAAATTATCATTCAGAAATCCTTTTTCAATCAATTTTTTTTCAAATTCCAAATAATGTTCAATATGTTTTCTAACAAATAGTACTTTTAAAAGCGGATCAGAAATACTTATGTCTCTTTCAGTATTTTTATCATTCACTTTAATATCAATAGAAATTGGTTTTTGTGAAGATTCTTTGTCTGAAGCAAGAATTTTGTGAAGTTTATCAACAACTACATTTGGAATTATGTCAGGCCCTTGAATTATACAATCTTCCATGACCTCATAAAATTTATCAATGTTATTTTTAAAACTTTCATTTTTCTGGTATTCTAGAAATTCTGGTATAAATATTAATGCTTTTTTAAAATGTCTTAATTTAAGAGACAGGAAAAACTGATAAGTGATAATGTCAAAATCTGGAACTTTTATTGTTATATCACAAAAACAAGGATAGAAATCACCACCTTGTGCTACAAAATCAAGATAAAACTTAGCTTTTAAGCTTTTCATAGAGTTTACCAATTCTTTTTCATGTCTTTCATAATATGATTTTATATCTGAATCTTCAGATTCTTTATATTGCTTATTGGTAATAAATGGTTTCGTTTTTTTTGGAATAATGATCTGCATTTGATCCAAAAGCTTGTACAAATATTCAGCTTTTAAGTCATTCTGATCAGATAATATCAGAGATCTTTCATAGTCCCAGATATCTGTTAAATAAATGTCATAGTCACGATAGTATCTAGTATCCATAATTAAAAAGATTAGGAATTTTTGAAGCTGCTTCAAGTAATTTTGAATCTAAAGCATGCAAATATATTTGAGTGGTTTTTATGTCCTGATGACCCAATACTTTCATTACTGTATATAAGTCTGCACCTGCTTCCAAAAGTAGCGTTGCATTTGTATGTCGACTAGAATGAAAGGTAACATGTTTATCAATATTTAATCCTTTAATCCAACCTGGTATTTTTGGGCAGTCGTATTTACTTAATCCCACAAAGACTTCATTATCTTTCTGCTTCTTTCCAAGAATTTTAAAAGTATGGTCTGCAATATATAGCTTTTCAAATTGCTTAGTTTTTTTATGTTCAAAGTTGATATAATAACCTTTTTCATCTGAGTGTTTTATTTGATCCCATTTCAAGCTCTTTAAATCACTAAATCTTAATCCGGAATAACAAGCAAAAATAAAAGCACGTCTAACAACATTATTTTGCCATGAGTTTGAATGAATAATTTTTTTTAATTCGCTTAGTTCCAGAAATGATCTCTCAGTTTTGACTTCTTTAATTCCATTTACATTTTCAACTGGATTTTTAAGAATTATCCCATCACGATAGGCTTGTTGAATTACACTTTTAAATCTTCTGAAGTAAACTGCAGCAGTATTTTTACGTAAAGGATTTCCGTCTTTTTTAACTGCTTTCTTTTGCAGATAATCTCTAAAATTGGTAATAAAAGTCTCATTTACTGTAGAAAACAGAATGGGTTTATTATTGCAATATCTTTTTAGTATTTGGAAAACACTATTTAATTTATCAATATATCCACCTGCCTTATATTTTGACTGAATTAAATCTTGCATATAGTCTAATAAGTCTGCATTTGGCTTTGGTGATGGTAATCCCAATATTTCATTTTCATACTGATCCTGGAATTGCCTTAAAATTCGATTAGCTTTTTTTATGGTCTCTTTATTGGCATCTTTCTCTATACTTGTTTTTGGATTATTTATAAGTTGTAAGCCTTTTATCAGCTGTTTTTTTCTATTCCTTGCATCTATATATATGTCAAGATATAATGATGTATATTTTTTATGCTTTCGTTCTCTTAGTTTTATTCTCATATTCCAAAAAGTTTATCAATATCTTGTCTTATTATTATTGTTCGTCTGCCAATTTTATGATATCGCAATGTTCCTTTTTTTAATAATCTATATATGGTCATTTTGCTTGCTCCTAATAAAAGAGCAGCTTGTTCTATATTTAGAAATTCACGTTCTTTAATTGGATTTAACTCATCCTTTTCTTTTATCTGTTTTATATATTCTGTCGGTTTAAGGATTGATGCCTGTATTTTCTCAATTCTTTTTCTTGCTTTATAGGCTTTTTTGGAACATGCATCGCTACAATGCTTGGTAGTTGTTTTTTTTGCCACAAATTCTTTATGACAAAATTGACATACTTTGGTTATCCGAATATTACTGCTCATAGTATCAATAAGTATCATATAATAACATATAGTAACTCAAAGTAACATAATTTCGCTTTTATTACTTTTTAATTAAAATATTATGCTATTAAATAATAAAAGAGACAAATACGTGACAAAAATAATCAAATTATATTAAAATACAATCAAAGAATAAAAATATAACTAACTGTATTTCTGATGAAATCTAAAAATACTACATTGAAATCTAAACATTCTATTTGCCAATACAGAAATTCTTGAAAATGTTGCCGAGGATTTCGTCGGTGGTTATTTCGCCGGTGATCTCACCCAGGAAGTGTAAGACATGTCTTAAGTCCATTGCAATAAGATCTTCGGAAAGGTTGTTTTTAAATCCTTCCTGTACACGAAGAATGGATTCATGGGCGTGTTTGAGTGCTTCGTAATGTCTTGCATTGGTTATTATTACATCGTTCTTGTTATACCTGTCAAGATTTACTGCTTCCTTTAAATAATCTTCAAGCTTGTTTATATTCTTGCCATGCTTTGCGGATATTGCCACACAATAATCTTTATCTGTCAGGACAGAATCCAGAATCTTTTTCTTATCATCTATTACCTTCTTGTCAACCAGGTCTGTTTTGTTTAATACAACAACCAGATGGTTGTCTCTTCCCTTTATATGTGATTTTAAATCAACTAAGGATTTCATAACTGTTTCAACAGATTCTTTACTGTCAATCATCAACAGTATTATGCTTGCCTGGTTTATTTTCTCGTATGTCTTTTTTATACCCAGCAACTCTATTTTATTACCTGCATCACGAAGACCTGCTGTGTCTATGAACCTGAAATGTGTTCCTTCAAGGGAAATTATATCCTCAATATAATCCCTGGTTGTGCCTGGTATATCCGATACAATTGCCCGGTCTTCCTTAAGCAGGCGGTTCAGTAATGTAGACTTCCCTGCATTAGTTTTCCCAATAATAGCGACAGGAACTCCGTTCTTTATAACATTGCCCAGTACAAAAGAACCTGTTAACTGTTTCAGAAGCCTCTCAATCTTGTTTACAAGTGACTTCAACTGTTTCCTGTCTGCAAATTCCACGTCCTCCTCACTGAAATCAAGTTCAAGTTCAATGAGGGAAGTAAAATTTAAAAGCTGGTCCCTCAGGTTTTTAATAAGGTCTTTAAACCCGCCCCTCATATGGTTTATTGCCACATCATGTGCTGCCCTTGAAGAACCTGCAATCAGGTCAGCTACAGCTTCAGCCTGTGAGAGGTCCATTTTGCCATTGAGAAAAGCTCTCATTGTAAACTCCCCGGGCCTGGCAAGCCGGGCTCCACTATTAGTCAATATTTCAAGTGTCTTTTTTTGTATGTATAATGATCCGTGACATGATATTTCAACAACGTCCTCACCTGTATAAGAATTTGGAGACCTGAAGATATTTACCATAACATCATCAATTATTGTATCATTCTCCTTTAAAAGTCCGTGATGAATAGTATTTGCCTTTTGATTACTTAATATCTTACCTTTTTTCGATGGTTGAAAAACTTTTTCAGCAATGGGTAAAGCGTGAGCGCCACTTAATCGTATTATGGCAATTGCCCCGTTTCCGGGAGGGGTTGAAATTGCACATATTGTATCTTCGTTTAACATTATGATGAGTATTTATTTGTCTGTAAGTGAAATATAAATCACGAAGTAAAATTAATCATTTTATGAGAATGTTATTGGTTACTGAATCCTGGCAGCAGCAAAAAAAATACCCCGACAAATATGCCGGGGTAATATATTAACCTGACTGAAAAAGTTAGTTATTTATTAATCCTATGCCTGATAACTCCCTGGGGAGTATTCATCATCAAAATATAAATACCTGGCTTTAATTCTGATACATCGAGGTTAATATGATTTAATCCGGTAACCAGACTGGCTTTCTTATCAAGTAAGAATTGTCCGGCTATGTTGTACAGAACTACCGAAGTTTCAAAGTTAGCTGGCGATTCGTACTCTATATTTAAAATATCTCCTGCAGGAAGCGGATATACTTTCATCTGAGCAATTGAATTTTCCTTTACATCTGTAACTACTGAAATAACTATGGTCTCTGAATAGACTACATCACCCTCACTGTCTCTGACAGTAAGATCTACCATGTGAGTTCCGTCTTGCATGAATGTATATGCAATATCAGGCCCATTTACGGCTGTACCATCATCAAATTTCCACTCAACATTGTAATCACTTGTAACAGGTAAGCTAAAGTAATAGGTATTCTGGCTGTTATAATAGCTCCATGCCGGTATAAAGCTGTTCAGCTTAAAGAAACTGAATGCACTTGTAAATATTTTACCATCAGACCTTGTTACTGCAACAATATACAGTGTACCTGGACATAATCCGTAAATATATGGAGTAGTTTCCCCTGTAGACCATAGTATTTTATAATCATAATAATCAGGCCAAAACCATGCACTGCAGGGTGATAGTATATCAATAGAGGCAGAACCTCCGCATTCCTGACTATTCATTACAAATGATGTACTCAGAATGATTTGTCCTTCACACTCGGGAGGTGGCCAGATTGAATCTCCTATTTCTTCAATACATGTTATTTCTGCAAGAATTCCTACCATACATATGCTTGCCCCTTCTGTAAGTTCACTGTATGATAACCTGACGCGCTGATTATCTCTGAATATAAAAGGAGTGTCAACAAAAACGGGCTCAAGCTTTTCGCCATTATCAAGTTCAATAATATAACCGCAACCATCAATACCTGTATAATCCCTTACAGTACCTGTAAGTTCGCACTCTGAATGCAAGACTTCAACACATGTAATAATTACTGATTCATCGAGTTCATAACAGTCCAAGGTGTCATCAATAACCTCGTATCCGAATACTATTCTAGCACCGTTATACAAAGCAATTTCAGGAATTATCATATAAATAGCCAGAACCTGACCTTCATCAGTAATAATAAAGTCATGATCACACATATTGTTAGACTTGAAAAATGTTCCCACAGTACTGCACCAGTCAATATTCCCGCCTTCAAAGTAATCTGTTACACATACTTCACATTCGACCCCATTACTGTATTTAACATTAAGGCAAACAGTATATTCTCCGGAGCTTCTATATGTGTGTGTTGGAAAAGGATCATCAGATGAAGTACCGTCACCAAAATTCCAGTTGTAAATTATAAGGTTGTACCAGCTGCTATCAGTTTCCGGAGGAAGAAAGCTATAGACCAGCCGTGGATCATAAACATCAGAATAGAAATGATACTGGGGCGGATATGATTCAAGGACATTCCATGATATTTCAATGTCACAATCCTGCTGACCTACAACCAGAAACTGATGGTCATATGAATTACATCCGTTATATGTTTCTATTAATAGACTGACATCATATATTCCGGCTATGTCATATATATGCCCTGGATTTTGCTCTTCAGAACCATTGCCGTCGCCGAAATCCCAGCTCCATGATTTAATATTACCAGTTGACTGATCGTAAAAATCAAATACACCCGGGCAGGCACAGGCAACCTTTGTATTTTCCTCATAATAAAAATCAGCACGACAAAACAGTGGAGAATGAATAATATCAACCTCATCACAATAATATTCTGCTATATCATCCAGAACTACTTCATGACATACCTGGTATACATGATGTTCATGTGAAAAGCGATGGGCCGGATTGTCTTCATTACTAAATGTTGAATCACCAAAATCCCAGGAGTGGACGCCTGAGATGCTGTCACAATAGGTATAAAACTGCACAATTGTGGAGTCTCCGTCGGCAGTACTGTCAATTATATTATAATAAAAATAGGGCGGGCAGTAAATTAATGAATCAATATACGATTTTCCGGTAGCTGAAAGAACCATAACCCAAAAGAAAACAAAGAGTAAAATTTTTTTCATAGCAATTAATATTTAGGATTTTATTGCATGATGAATTATATCGCTTAACGGTTGCGTTAAAAAGTATATTTTTTTAATTAATTGAGATTATCAAAGTTAATAAATATATTGCAATCTTAAGCTTACTGTTCAATACCAAAAACAACAATTCTTTTGAAAAAAACACTAAAAAGCATATTTTTAACAGATAAATAACTAAATCAACAAAACATGAGTGTTCTGCTAAATAAAAATTCCAAAGTCATAGTCCAGGGATTTACCGGCAGTGAAGGTACTTTCCATGCAGGCCAGATGATTGAGTACGGGACAAAAATTATGGGAGGAGTAACTCCGGGAAAAGGCGGCCAGGTACACCTTGACAGGCCGGTTTTTAATACTGTGGAAGAAGCTGTGAAAAAAACAAACGCAGATACTTCGGTTATATTCGTTCCTCCTGCATTCGCTGCCGATGCAATTCTTGAAGCAGCAAATGCAGGCATTAAACTTATTGTGTGTATAACAGAAGGTATCCCTGTCTCAGACATGATTAGAGTGAAATCTTATCTGTCAGATAAGAACTCAACCCTGATAGGACCAAATTGTCCTGGTATTATTACGCCGGAAGAATCAAAGGTTGGCATAATGCCTGGATTTATTCACAAGAAAGGTTCAATAGGTATAGTCTCTCGTTCAGGGACACTTACATACGAGGCAGTGGACCAGGTAACAAGGGCAGGACTGGGACAGTCAACATGCATTGGAATAGGGGGAGACCCTATTGTCGGCACAACAATTCTTGATGCTGTAAAACTGTTTATGGAAGATGATGAGACCAAAGGAATAATAATGATTGGTGAAATAGGAGGCAACATGGAAGCGGATGCTGCGAAATGGATAAAGGAACACGGGACAAAACCGGTTATTGGATTTATTGCAGGCAAGACAGCCCCGAAAGGCAGAAGGATGGGCCATGCAGGGGCAATAATAGGAGGGAAGGACGATACTGCTGCAGCAAAGATGGAGATACTGAGGGAGTGTGGTATTCTTGTGGCAGAATCACCTGCTGATATTAGTAATACAATGCTTAAAGCATTAGGAAAATAGAAAGACTAACTTTAATATATTTGTTAATTAACAATACAAAAAATAATCACTAAAATCTATAAACCATGAGTTTACTTAAAGGAAAAACCGCAGTTGTTACAGGAGCTGCACGAGGTATTGGCAGGGCAATTGCTATAAGATTTGCACAGGAAGGTGCTAATGTCGCTTTCACCGATTTAGCAATAGATGATAATGTCAGAGAAGTCGAGAAAATAATAAATGATTCTAAAGTAAAAGGCAAGGCTTATGCATCTGATGCAAGTAATTTTGCTGAAACTGAAAAGGTCGTTAACGAAATAGTAAAAGACTTTGGCACCATTGACATACTGGTCAATAATGCAGGTATTACAATGGATACCCTGCTTATGAGGATGACCGAAGAACAATGGGATAAGGTAATAAATGTAAACCTCAAATCTGTTTTCAACTTTACCAAGGCAGTGCAAATGACAATGCTAAAGCAGCGATCAGGTTCAATTATTAATATAAGCTCTGTTGTCGGAGTATCCGGCAATGCCGGGCAGGCAAACTATTCCGCATCAAAGGCCGGAATTATAGGCTTCACCAAATCTGTTGCCAGGGAGCTCGGGTCAAGAAATGTCCGCTGTAATGCCGTGGCCCCCGGATTCATAATTACAGAAATGACAGATAAACTTCCAGAAGAAGTAAGAAAGCAATGGGAAGATCAAATACCCCTGAAAAGAGGGGGAACACCGGAAGATGTTGCGAATGCAGTATTATTCCTGGCGTCCGATCTTTCTTCTTATGTGACCGGGCAGGTGCTGGGGGTATGCGGGGGAATGAAGACATAATGGCAAGAGGGAAACATGAAGGTAGAGACAAATAATGAGAACCCATAATAATTTTAAATCAAAAAAATAATAAAAATGTTAAAAAATCTGCTTTTTAAACTGTATGTCTTGCTGGCATCTGCATTGTTATTAATATCCTGCAAAACATCATATATAGCTGTCGATGTTTTGAAACCTGCGCGAATTGACGTTCCTACAGAAATAAAATCAGTAGCCATAATAAACAGGAGTCTTCCTGCAAAAGAAGAGAGGGCTATGAATATTATTGAAGGTGTAATAAGCGGTGAAGGAATATTTAATGACAGGTTGGGATCTGAAAAATGTGTTGTCGGGGCCATTGAACTGCTGAATAATTCACCCCGGTTTAAGGCTGTATTACCGGGAGATATTGACCTGAGAGGTACCGGAACTGACAGATTTCCTCCTGAACTGGAATGGAATATTATCAGTGATATAAGCAACAGGTATAACGCCGATGCAGTAATTGCACTGGAGACCTTCGATTCAGACTCACATACAAACTTTGATCGCCATGAATACACCAGGGAAGAAGATGGCAGGAAAGTAAGGTATGTTGAATATAGAGCAGAAGTAAACATGCAAATTGAAGCAGGATGGAGAATATATTATACTGACAGGGAACAGATCGTTGATGAGAATGTGTATGTGGATCATATATCGTGGGATGCCAAAGGACCTACCAGGGAGGCTGCAAAAAGGAATCTGCCATCAAAAGGCAGGATAATCGAAGATGCCGGTTTTTATGCCGGCCAGCAATACGCTACAAGAATATCACCGGTGTGGATGAGAGTATCAAGAACATTCTATTCCAAGGGTAGTGAAGAGCTTGAAAGAGCTTCAGGATATGCAAAGCAGGGTAACTGGGACGAGGCTGCCGAAATATGGAAAAACACGATAAACTCCAGCGACCCGAAAATAGCCGGGTATGCCGCATTTAACCTGGCATTATCATACGAAATGAATGGGGCCCTTAATTCGGCATTGGAATGGGCTGAAAAGTCCTATTACGATTTTAATAATAAAAAAGCCAGGAATTATATTAATACAATTAAAAGCAGGATAGCCGATGAGAGGCAACTTGACAAACAATTAAAAGATTAATGAAGGCGCATGTTGTTAAGAATATACTTTTCACATTAGTTACTGTTATTAGTCTTTCTTCCTGTTATACAGTTTCCACATATTATCTGAGTATCCTGGAACCGGCAGAAATAACTATGCCTCCCGATATAAGGAATATTTCAGTGTATCCCGGACTAATAGTGAATAAATCTGTTAAAGGAGAGATGGATTCATTAAATAATATCAGATTTGATCCTAATGTTAATTATTATGATTTCTGTTATGGATACTATGACGGATTAGCTGAAATTCTTGAATATTCACCCCGCTTTGATAGTGTTGTAATATCTGACTCAACATTAGTAAGAAATATTAATAAGACAAAAGAATTTTCCTGGAACGACATTGTTAGAATATGCAAGGAAGATAGCACAGATGCTGTAATTGCCCTTGAATCGTTCTATCTTAAAGATTTTTTAGATATAGATAATTTCTTTGGATTCGAATGTTACGTTGCATTTATAATCGAAAGTCATTCATTCTGGAAGATTTATTATCCTGAAGAATTTAGTATAATTGATGAATACACTTCCATTGATACAATAAAATGGGTTGGACTGGACTCTCATTGTGATAATGCATTAATTAAATTTCCGAAACCTGTTAATATGATAATTGAGGCGGGTTACTGGGCAGGAAAAAAGTACGGCTCAAGAATTGCCCCCTTGTGGTATGATAATGTTAAAAGAATCTACTACTCTTACTCTTCAGGTAATAAGAATATGTATACAGCCAATATAAAGGTTAAAATGGATCAATGGCAGGATGCCATTGAATTGTGGAGAAGTCTTACAGATCATCCCAATAAAAGACTGGCTTCAAGGGCCTGCTTCAACATGGCATTGGCCTGTGAGGTTGAAGATAAGCTTGAACTGGCCTATGAATGGGCTAAAAAGTCTAAATGGTTGAATAATAGTGCAAGGACTGATGAATATATAAAAATCATAGAAAAAAGACTGGGGAATGAACAAAGATTAGATGAGCAAATGCTTAACAATTGATGTCTTCAGTTCTGAAAGTTTTTTATTTTATTTCTATTTTTGCATCCTCACATAACGATTTATAAATGTATAATAGCGTTTTTATAATAATAGTATCAATAGTTATTTTTGGTTATCTGCTGGAGAGATTTCTGAGTTATCTGAATTCAAAAAAATTGACTGATAAATTACCGGAAGAGCTGAAAGATGTCTATGATGCGGAAAAGTATAAAAAATCACAGGAGTACAAAAGGGTCAATGACAAATTTTCGTTCCTTACAAGCTCATTTAGCCTGGTGTTAATATTATTAATGTTGTTTTTAAAGGGATTCAGCTTTGTAGATGATCTGGTCAGGGGTTATACAGTGAATATAGTACTGATTGCCCTGTTGTTTTTCGGAATACTGATGTTTGTTTCAGATATTATTAATACACCTTTTGCTATTTATGATACCTTTGTCATCGAAGAGAAATTCGGATTTAATAAAACCACACCCAGAACATTCATACTTGACAAACTGAAAGGCTGGTTTCTGGCATTGATTATAGGAGGTGGCTTACTGGCACTGGTTGTCTGGTTTTATAAAGTCACCACCGATATGTTCTGGATATATGCATGGATTGCTATCAGCCTTTTCGTAGTTTTTATGTCGATGTTTTATTCGACTTTAATCGTTCCTTTATTCAATAAACAAACACCGCTCGAGCAAGGAAAATTACGTGATGCTATTGAGAAATTCAGCAATAAGGTGGGATTCAAACTGGATAATATTTTTGTGATAGACGGCTCTAAAAGATCTACCAAAGCTAATGCCTACTTTAGCGGAATAGGATCAAAGAAACGGATTGTACTTTTCGATACTCTTATAAAAGACCTTTCAATAAATGAAATTGTGGCTGTTCTGGCGCATGAAATCGGCCATTACAAGAAAAAGCACATACTTATAGGTATTATTGTAAGTATTATACAATCAGGAATAACTTTATATATATTCTCGCTTTTTGTAGACAACCCGCAACTATCACTGGTTCTGGGTTCTGATATTCCAAGCTTTCATCTGGGACTCATATCATTTGGGATATTATATAGTCCGATTTCCCTGGTAACCGGACTTATAGCCAATGTATTCTCCAGGAAGAATGAATATACAGCGGACAGCTATACTAAAGAAAATTTCAAGGCAGAACCTTTGGTAAAAGCCCTGAAGAAATTGTCATCAAAAAACCTGAGTAATCTTACTCCTCATCCTGTTTACGTGTTTTTCCATTATTCTCACCCCACATTATTGCAGAGAGTAAGGGCATTGAAAAAATGAAAGCATATATAATTGTATCGTACTTACTTATTTATTACTCAATTATTGAATTACTTTTGTTAACCTTAAAGCCTTCTTAGCTCAGCTGGTCAGAGCGGTTGTTTCGTAAACAACAGGTCAGGGGTTCAAATCCCCTAGAAGGCTCTATGGAAAGTGAAAATGAGAGGAGACAGCACACTTTGGGTGCAGTTCCCGGGCACTGGCCTCTTTTATAGTGTTCCTATTTTTAATAAAAAAGATTTTCCTTAAATTTGAATAGGATTCCTTGAAAGAAGATCTTTAATACAAGCGGTAGTAGCTCAGCCGGTAGAGCGTGAGCTTCCCAAGCTCAAGGTCGCGGGTTCGAACCCCGTTTACCGCTCAGAAAGAAAAGGGGACTGGGCCATGCAAAAGGCACTGTTCCCTTTTATGCAGCAATTCAACAATATAACAATAGATCAATTCAACAATTTACTCCTCAGTTCCAAAAACACCGTTTACAAAGGCAAAAATTGCACTTCCCAGTCCGATTACAGCAAATGTTGCTATCAGCCGCCAGAACACATCAGGATCAGCATATTGCCATATAGCAAGAATACTTGCAATAACGCTTAAAATAATACATGCACTGATTATATAAAAGGACATTGCCTTAACCAGCCTCGGATTTATATATCCTTTGTTTTTCTTTTTGATTTTTTCCATTGTTTTAATGATAAACGCTCCCGCTTTAGGGGCTTAATAAGGTAAATATTCCAATAATCAAATAATAAAAAACCTAATAATCAAATCATTAAATCCTATTTTCCCAGTCTGAAAATACCGTTTACAAGTGTAAAAATTCCACTCCCTGTCCCGATAACCAGTAAAGTTGTAAGCGATTTCCGGAATAATCCGGGATTAATAACATTCCATACTTTCAGGAGACTCACAGCTATGATAAGGATAATACATATGATTATTATAATATAGGTAACTGCTTTTACCCTTTTCTGATTTAAATAAATTCTTTTTTTCTTTTTGCTTTTTTTCATTGTTTCTAAATTAGACTTTTGTATAATATAGCTTTGTTTTATTCAAATATATAATAAAATAATTACATTAATATGACATCTGAAATTATTACAATTGGCGATGAAATAATTATTGGCCAGGTTATTGACACTAACTCAGCATTTATCGCAGAAGAACTCAACAAAACTGGTATTGAAATAATCAGGATAACGTCTGTTCCGGATAATAAAGACAGTATTACTGATGCACTGGATAATGCAAAGGAAAAGGCGGATATAATAATTATGACAGGGGGACTGGGCCCCACAGGCGATGATATTACAAAAAATACCCTGGCAGAATATTTTAATTCAACACTTGTGATTAACCGGGATGTGCTGCAGCACATAAAAGGCTTCCTTGCAAACCGCTCTATGGAAATTACTGAAAGAAATATTAAGCAGGCTGAACTGCCTGACAATTGTAAAATTATATTTAACAGCTATGGAACAGCATCGGGAATGTGGTTTGAAGAAAATGGAAAAATATTTATTTCATTACCCGGAGTTTCCTATGAAATGAAGTCTATGATAACAAATAATGTAATCCCGGAATTTAAAAAAAGGTTTAAACTGCCCTGTATTATACATAAAACAATACTAACCAATGGCATGACTGAGTCCGAGATGGCAGAACACCTGCAAATCTGGGAAGATAAATTGCCGCACAATATAAAGCTGGCGTATCTGCCGTCACCGGGGATTCTGCGATTAAGGTTAAGCGGGACGGGAATTGACAAAAGTAAACTGGAAAATGAAATAAAGAATCAGACTGACAAACTTATTAAATTGATATCTGACTGTGTTTTCGGTTACGGTGACGACAGATTAGAAGAAATAACAGGTAGACTACTTGCGGAACATAATCTTACAGTAGCGGTCGCAGAAAGCTGTACAGGAGGAAAAATATCTGAATTAATAACTTCCGTACCCGGCAGCTCTGCATATTTCAAAGGATCTGTTATCGCTTATTCCAACGAAATAAAAATCAGGTTACTTGGAGTCAGTGAACATGACATCACAAAATACGGTGCTGTCAGTGAGAAGGTAGTCAAATCTATGGCTGAAAAAACAATGAATTTGTATGACACTGATTTTGCAGTTGCCACCTCAGGAATAGCAGGACCCTCAGGAGGCACCCCGCAAAAGCCTGTTGGCACAACATGGATTGCCATTGCTTCAAGAGATGTAACTATTGCCCGAAAATTCAGCTTCGGTGAACACCGGGGCAGGAATATCCTTAAAGCATCTGTTACAGCCCTTAATATGCTTAGAAAACAACTGATATTAAATATTCAATAATAAATTTGAATAATTAAATAAAATTAACGTACTTTGCGCTCTGATTTTTAAAAACACTGAAAATGTCTAAAGTTTGTCAAATAACGGGAAGGAGACCAATTGTTGGCAACAATGTTTCCCATTCCCATAAAAAGACAAAGAGAAAATTCTATCCCAATCTCTTTGACAAGAGATTTTATTTGCAGGAAGAGGACAGATGGATAAAGCTGAGGATATCAGCAGCCGGAATAAGAATTATAAGTAAAAAAGGCCTGAAAATAGCTCTGGAAGAGGCCAGGAAAAACGGATATATTGATAAATATTAGAATTACTGAACATGGCAAAAAAAGGAAACAGGATACAGGTGATACTTGAATGTACCGAGCATAAGAATAGCGGATTGCCGGGGACTTCAAGATATATTACTACCAAGAACAGAAAAAATAATCCTGAAAGGCTGGAATTGAAGAAATACAATCCCATCCTTAAAAAAATGACGTTGCACAAAGAAATTAAATAACCGGAAAAATGGCAAAGAAAGTAGTATCAACCCTTAAGTCAGGTACAGGCAGAAACTTCACAAGATGTATCAAGATAGTAAAATCTGCAAAGACAGGTTCCTATGTCTTCAAGGATGAGGTCGTAAATAACGAACATATTAAGGACTTTTTTACACAGTATGAATAATTTGATACAGAAAACCACGATATAAGCTTTCTTTGTTTAAAGAAGGCTTTTTTTTTATTTGTTTATAACAAAATATATATGTCAGCACTCGGTTTATTTTCAAAATCGAAAAAGGAAGAACTCAACAGGGGACTCGAAAAAACAAAGGAGAGTGTGTTTAAGAAACTCTCCAGGGCTGTTGTTGGCAAATCAAGGGTCGATGACGAGGTGCTGGATAACCTTGAAGAGGTGCTGGTAAGCTCTGATGTTGGGGTAGATACAACCTTAAAAATCATTGAGCGCATAGAAAACAGGGTTGCCAGCGATAAATACCTGGGAACAGATGAACTGAACAAAATACTGAAGGAAGAAATAGCAGAGCTTCTGGAAGAAAATGTTACCGGAGAATTTAATGATTTTACCTCAGAATTAAGCCATAAGCCTTATGTTATTATGGTTGTAGGTGTGAATGGGGTCGGGAAGACTACCACTATAGGGAAATTAGCATACCATTTTAAAAATGCCGGTAAATCCGTTCTTATTGGAGCTGCAGATACATTCAGAGCAGCAGCCATTGACCAGCTTACTATCTGGGCAGAAAGAGCCGGGGTCCCAATGGTCAAACAAAAGATGAATTCTGACCCTGCATCAGTGGCATACGACACTATTGCATCTGCAAAAGCAAATAACGTGGATGTGGTAATAATTGATACTGCAGGCAGACTGCATAACAGGATAAACTTAATGAATGAACTCGCAAAGATTAAACGTGTAATGCAGAAAGTAATGCCTGATTCACCACATGAGGTATTATTAATTCTGGATGGTTCAACCGGCCAGAATGCATTTGAACAGGCCAAACAATTTACCGATATAGTACAGGTTAATGCCCTGGCAGTTACCAAGCTTGACGGAACAGCAAAGGGCGGAGTCATTATAGGAATTTCTGATCAATTCAAAGTGCCTGTCAAATATATAGGTATAGGAGAAAAACTTGGCGATCTTCAAATATTTGATAAACATGAATTTATAGATTCTCTCTTCACTAAATAGTTTAAGCTTTCATTTAAGGCATTTGCCTGTTTCCCTATTCATTTTTTCTTTAAATTTAACCATGATCCGTAAGAGAAACCCAGTAATCAATATTGTCACACTTGGATGTTCAAGGAATGTTGTTGACTCTGAATTCTTAATGAAACAGCTTGAGGCAAATAATTTGCAGTTTATACACGACTCAGATTCGGAAGAGGCGAAAACAGTAATCATTAATACCTGCGGCTTTATCAGGGATGCAAAACAGGAATCCATAGATACAATCCTCCAGTTTGCAAAGGCTAAACAGGAGGGCAGAATTAACAGACTATTTGTAATGGGCTGTTTATCTGAGAAATACAAAGATGAACTTAAAGTAAATATTCATGGCGTAGATGGTTATTTCGGGACGAACGATATAGCTGCGATCCTGTGCACATTGGGTGCTGATTATAAAAAAGAACTTATTGGAGAAAGGATTCTGACAGCACCAAAACATTATGCATATATAAAAATATCTGAAGGTTGTGACCGAGCATGCGCATTTTGCGCTATTCCCTTAATGCGCGGGAAACATAAATCCAGGCCCATAGAACTTATAATAAAAGAAGCAGAATATCTTGCTGGTAAAGGCGTAAAAGAGCTTATTCTTATCGCCCAGGATTTAACATACTATGGCATTGATTTATATCATAAACAAAAACTGTCAGATTTACTAAAATATATTTCAGATGTGCAGGGTATTGAGTGGATAAGGCTGCATTACGCTTATCCTGCAAGTTTTCCAAAAGATATAGTCAGTGTAATTAAGGAAAGAAATAATATTTGCAAATATCTTGATATTCCTTTTCAGCATATAAATAATGATATTCTTGCAGGAATGAAACGCTGTGTAAACAGAGACCAGGTATATGAACTGATAGACTACCTTAGAAATGAAATTCCTGGTATAGCATTAAGAACTACTTTAATGGTTGGTTATCCCGGTGAAGGTAGTAAAGAATTCGCGGAACTGAAAGAATTTGTTCGGCAGGTTAAGTTTGACAGGTTGGGTGTGTTTACTTATTCAGAAGAAGATGATACCTGGTCAGCTTTAAATCTTAACGATATGGTACCTGAAAATATAAAAAGGAATCGTGCAGACATAATAATGAAAGAACAAATGCATATTTCTAAAGCGCTAAATGACAGTAATATAGGGAAGTTATTTAAAGTAATAGTTGACAGGGGGGAAGGGGATAATTATATTTGCAGATCTGAATTTGATTCTCCAGAAGTTGATAACGAGGTGCTTGTTTCCCAAAAGGATGTGAAATTAAATACCGGTGATTTTTATACTGTTAAAATATATGCTGCTGATGAGTATGATTTGTATGGTAAAGTTGAGGATTAAGGGATAAGGATTAAGGATTAAGTTTTCCTAAGCCAGTAACCAACTGTTGAGAAGTTATAAAATTTACTTAATTTTATTATGTATTATATTTTAAAACCAAAATTTGTTTTAATGAAGATAAGAACGTTTTTTAAATCCGCAATTGTGAAATTCCTGGCAGGAATTCATATTCTTATATTTTTTAATATAAATTCATATTCGCAGGTCACAAACCTTGTTCTTAATCCTGGTTTTGAGGAATATAAAATATGCCCTGAATCCCACAATCCTGAAAACCAGTCTCATGCCGTAATTCCCGGATGGACATACCCTACATTTGCAGCACCCGATTATTTTAACAGGTGCAATACACATGATGCAGGTGTCCCCGAAAATTTTGCAGGTACCAGTGAACCTAAAACAGGCGATGGATATGTTGGTGCCATACTAAGCGGAACTGATGAAGGACGAAGGGAATATATCCAGGGAGAGCTTAAAAAACCTATGGAAGCAAATAAAAAATACTGTGTCACATATTACTACAGGCTGGCTTCAGGTTCACGTTTTGCAGTCGACCAGCTAAGTGTTTATTTTGCTCAAGACAAGATATTAAAGGACGGGATTGTTGCACTTGGAGTAAAGCCCCAGCTTAATAACGTGGATGGATTGTTTCAGGATAATGTTGAAGACTGGGAGCAGATATGCTATGTATACACAGCTGCGGGGAATGAAAAGCATTTTATAATAGGAAATTTTAAAAATTATGACAATACAAATTATGTTGTTACAGATAAAAATATTGTAAACCTTCGCAATAAAGCATATGCTTATTATTATTTTGATGATGTGGTAATAGGGCCACTTGAAAACTGCAATGATTGTCCCTGTGTTCTGCACGACTTTGAATCCAGAATTATAGACACATCTTATACCGGCGGCCGGGACCCTGTTACAGGGGAAGCCAGAAGAATAATCAATGATGGGTATATAAAAATTGGCATGCTTGGAGGTACACCCCCTTATAAAGTAACCTGGAGCGATAACAGAACAGGTCCTGAGTTGAGAAACCTCCCTGCCGGTGTATATACATATGTGGCATCAGACGCCAACAACTGCAAATCGTCGGGCACCGTTACATTTGTGGAGCCCAAAATAGTTATGGACGAGTTTGTTGAGGGACTGAAAAACATAGAAGAAGGCTCGGCTATTGTCCTTGAGAACATATTTTTCGAATTTGATAAAACCGAGCTATTGCCTGAGTCCTATATTGAACTTAATAAAATAGCCGACTTCATGATTGAAAATAATATTAACAGGATAGAGATTTCAGGCCACACTGACAGTGAGGGTTCTGATACCTATAACCAGAAGCTCTCCGAGGGCAGGGCAAAAGCTGTAGTGGATTATTTAATCAGCAGAGGCGTACATCCTGTTAGTATGGAAGCTGTTGGCTATGGAAAAACAAGGCCTATTGACACTAACCTGACTGAAGAAGGACGGGCAAAAAACAGGAGGGTTGAATTTATGCTGGTTAAAAAATAACCGAATTTATGTCTGTGTATACACTTAATATTGAATATACAATAATATGAAAAAGCTTATATTAATATTCCAGGTGTTTTTAATTTCATTTTGCCTTTACAGCCAGGATATCAAGAGAGGTTTTAAACAGCTTGAAAAACTGGATTACTATAAGGCAGAGGAATCCTTTAAAAAAGAAATAATATCATATAAAGAAAATCCTGCTGTAAATTTCGGATTAGCTTTGGTTTATGGTGATGAAGAATCTCCTTATTATGATATTATTAAGGCCTGGTCTCATGTAAGGATTACTGACAAGAATTTAAAAGATCTAACAGAGGAAGAAACTGAAATTATTGGTGAATACTTTACCAATACTGAAACAAGGCGAAGCAGCAGATCTGTTGACAAGAAAATTGAGCATGCTGTTTTAGCACTTGAAGCAAAACTTATCAGATACATAAGAGAAGAAAATAATCTGGAATTAGCATATGAAATAATTAATAAATTTCCGGATTTCAGGCATTATGATAATGTTGTTCATATAAGGAATCAGCTGGAATTCAGAAAATATGAAAGGCAGAATAGTCTGAATGGATATATGGAATATATTAACAGGTTTCCTGATGCAGCGCAGGTTGGCAAGGCAGTCAAATACATAGATAAGCTTGCATTTGAAGAGGCGAAAAGAATTAATACGGTTGAAGCATATGAAGATTATATAAAAAAGTACCCCAAATCAAATGAATACAGCGCGGCTGTCAAGGGAAGGAATGCTGCAGCTTTTGCCCTGGCAAAAAAAATAAATACACTTAAAGCCATGGAGGATTTTATAAATCAATATCCCGAGGCTTTGGAGGTGGCTGAAGCCAAAAGAATTCAAAAACAACTTCTTTACGAACAGGCCAAAAGAATCCAGACACTTGAAGCATATAATGAGTTCATAAAGAAATATCCTGAAGGAACCCAGTACATCGACATATTTAATTTAAAATCTCTGGACCTGGGAATGCAATTTTTAAGTAAAAATAACCTGGAATGGAACAATATAAAATGGTCACGGAGCTTTGACAATAACCAGAATAATGAAAGCACAGGAAGTCTTACTGTAACATCAGGTACCAATTATGTCGTGGGAACAACAACCCTGCAGGAAGATGCCTTGTGGAATGACGCATGGATATTAAAGCTTGACGCTGACGGCAAAATGATATGGAATAAATTAGTTGGACGCCGATTCGAAGATAATGTTAAACGGATAGCTGTTAATTCAAAAAATGATATTATAACAGCAGGATACACCTGGTTGAGTCCGGATTCAGCATCCAGGGAAGTCTGGGTTTTTAAACTCGATGAAGAAGGAAAAAAGATATGGAGCAGGAGCCTGGGAAAATGGGAAGTTACTTCCCTGCTGACCGCCAACAATGAAATTTTTATAGGAGGTTATGTGAGTAATGATTCTGTGAATAATTATTCTATTATGGTAATAAATGATGAAGGTAAGAAACTGTGGAAAAGAATTTATACCGGGAAAGGCGAGGTGAATTCACTTGCCCTTTCTACTGATAATAATATTATAATGGCAGGAAGCAAATGGGCTGCCAAGATGAACCCAAAGGGATATTTACTATGGGAAGTTACCTTTGAACCATTTGACAGTATTACAGGTGTAGCAATATCAAATACAGGCGGGGTATATTTTGCAGGTATAAGGGATTCGGAAAAATCTGTTCTGTATAAATATTCAGCAAATGGATACAAGGAGTGGGACAGAGATTTTGAGAGCTTTTCTGATGTGGAGAACATCTCCGGAATAATTTGTTTTCAGGACAGAATAATCATTACAGGTAATACTGTTATCCAGTCATTTATACATACATTAAATTCAGGAGGTAACCTGATAGCCAATAAATCTTTACCGCGAAACTTAATTATAACAGATATAACCACAGATTTAAACGGGAATCTATTAATAGAAATTTTAACTGATGATATACTTATTATAAAGAATTCAGGAATTAACCTTTAGCTTTTTTCTTCCTGGGTTTTGGAATGAGGGACCCATCTTCCATCTCAATATACTCAGGAGCATTGTGTATAATTATTATGAATACTACAAATGAAATTATAAAAAAATATAATATGCCAAAAAGTAGTAACTTTGACACCAAAGATTTTTTTCAGTTTAAGCTGACAATATTACAATATTAATTACCGTTTAACAAGTGTTTTTTGGTGATATTTGTTACCTGACCATATATATACTTTTTTAAATTATTGTACTGTAAGGGTTTACCGGCTATGTCTTTGGAAAAAGACTTAAAAGAAAAGATTAGTTATCAAAAAGACGAAATTGATCGTCAGAGAAAAGAATTAACCGAAAGCATAAAATATGCCAGTTATATTCAGGATGCTTTACTTACTTCTCAACATGAGCTCAAAAGGCTGTTACCAGAACATTTTGTAATTTTCATTCCCCGTGATATTGTTAGCGGTGATTTTTACTGGATCACAAAAAGAAAATCAGACCTGATTATTGCTGTGGCAGATTGTACCGGACATGGTGTACCCGGTGCTTTTATGGGTATACTGGGAATAACACTGTTAAGCGAGATCGTTAACCGGGCAAACTATAATTCAGCTGGCAGTATTTTAAATCAGCTTCGTGAAAGCGTTATGAGGGCACTGAACCAGAGAGGTGCCGATGAAGAACAGAAAGACGGAATTGATATGGTACTCTGCCTGATTAATATCGAGACAAATACGCTGGAATTTGCAGGTGCATTTAATCCGATATATATTGTAAAAAAGAACAGGCTTATTGAAATGCATGGTGATAAAATGCCTATTGGCATTGCGGCCTTAGAAGAAAATTCTTTTACAAACCACAAATACAGTCTTGAAGAAAATGATGTAGTGTACTTATTTTCAGATGGTTTTGTTGATCAGTTTGGGGGGCCGGAAGGCAAAAAATTTAAATACCAGCCATTCAGGAATCTTCTGCTGAATATCAGTAATTTACCCATGCATGTTCAAAAAAATGAATTAATTAAGAAATTTAACCACTGGAAAGGTAACCTTCCGCAGCTAGATGACGTACTAATGTTTGGATTTAGATATCACGTTAAGATTTAAATTGATAAATGTACCCTTTGAGGGATAAAATTTAAAATCTATAAAGTATTCATTATAATCAATATAATGAAATTATTATCGTTCGACATACAAAACTACAGATCTATAATTAACTCCGGGTGGACCTATCTGGCCTATGATAATATTACTGCCCTTATTGGCCAGAACGAATCGGGTAAAACATCAGTACTGGAGGCATTAAGAAGTTTCTATGAGGATAAAATTACCGATGATGTTTTAAGAAGCGATCTTACATTTCCAACTGTTAGCTGTTCTTTTGATATTGGAGATAAGAAGATCCTGGATTTGTTGAATCCACGGTTATTACCTGACCAGCTGAAGAAAATACTGGAAAATAAGAAGGAAATTACTCTTTCCAGGGCATGGAATGAGACTAAAACAAGCAAAATAAAGATTATTGACCAGGATGTTTTGGAATATTATGAAAACCAGGAAAAAGAAAAGAACGAGCTTGAAAGGAAGGTACAGCAGGAAATAGATAAGTTACTGGAAAAGATAGAAACAATTTGCAAAAATATGGAATTGGCTGAGCATGATAAGCAGGAGGCAAAGGAACAGCTTAACAACTGGTATCAAAAGCTTGATGAAGCAAAAAAAACACGAAGAAGAGCCAAAAAGAAGGATGCAAAAATAGTCGCTCAGCAGGAATTCGAATCCACACAAAAGATATGTTCTGAGAAAGAAAAAGAATTCAATAAGAAGGTCAAAGCATTTGAAGATATCAAAATGCAGATTCAGGATATATCTGAGAAATCCCGTATTTGCAAGTCATGTAATGAGATCATCGAAAAAGTCAAAGCTGCAGACAAGGATTTAAAAAAAGCACACAGCACATTGAAAGATGCTGAGCATATCTATGAAATATGTTCCGTTGAAAAGGAAAAGAAAGCTGCATACCAGAGACTCCAGACAGCAAGAATTGAATATTCCCAGGTAGCAAAAGAAAATAATGAACTTAAGGATGAAGCCTCATTACAGAAAGTTGTTGCTGCAAAAGTGTTTGAAGGGCAAAAATTTAAAATTGCTGAAGAAGAGGCAAGGATAGTAAGAGAAAAACAAAAGAAATATTATACAATTGAAGATATTGGTAAGGAATTGTTTAAACACATACCTGTATTTGAATTCTTCGAAGACTTTAGCAGTCTGCTTCCCAATAAAATTGACCTTGAAGCCTTGCTAACAGAAAATCATGGCGCTGAAGGTTACAAGGCAGCACAGAACTTCCTGAGGATTGCAGGATTAGATGCTGAATTTTTCAGGGAAAAAAATCACAGGATCCTTAAACAGAAAATAGAAAATCTTAACGGTGAGATTACAATTAATTTCCAGGATTACTGGAGACAAAATGTAGGTAAGGACAATAAAATCAGACTTAATTTTGAACTTGAACATTATGATTATACCGTACCGGAAAAAAGCGGTAAACCATATCTTGAATTCTGGATAAAAGACAAGCAGGAACGATTGTATCCAAAACAAAGGAGCAGGGGAGTGAGGTGGTTTTTATCTTTTTACCTTGAACTTAAGGCCACTGCCAGACAAAATAACGTTGACAGGGTAATGCTTATTGACGAACCCGGATTAAGCCTGCATGCAAGAGCACAGGAAGATGTACTTAAGGTTTTTGAAGATCTGAAAGGCAGTATGCAGATTGTCTATTCAACGCATTCACCACACCTGGTTGATATAAATAAACTATACAGGATACTGGCTGTTCAGCGAACCGATGAGAATATCGAAAATAGCGACACTATTATTCTTGATGTCAAATCATTGCACTCGGCATCACTGGATACTTTATCACCTATATATTCATTAATGGGGACAAGACTTAATGAACAGCAATTTGTGCAGAAGGAAAACAATGTTATAATCGAAGATGCTGTAATTTATTATTATCTGACAACAATTTCCAAGTTGATGGACTTTAATGATGCTTTCTTTATACCTGCTTCAAATGCATCAAATATACCTATTCTTGTCAATATACTGACAGGCTGGAAGCTGGATTTTATTGTATTGGCAACAGATAACAACGAATCCAAAAATGTTATCGAAGAATTGAAAAAGACCATATTCATTAATGATGAGGGAAACTCAAAAGATAAAATTCTGATGATGAATGGTTACAATTATATAGAAGATCTTTTTTCAGTAATTGACTTTAAAAAATATGTTTTACATAAAAGAGTAGGTATTACAGAATCAATTTCAGAATATATTGAAACAAATAACCTTTCACGTACAATACTTGCCGCTGAATTTATCAGGCATGTACAGGATGAAGGTGTAAAGTTTTCTGAATTTGACAGTGAAACACGGACAAACTTCAAAAACTTATTTGATAAACTTAAAACCTATCTGAAATAGGTGTAATATTATCTTAAATTTATATATTATTGAATATTAATAAGTTGGGCAGAATGTATTTTTTTTATAAAAATGATTATTTAGATAAATTTTTCCCTGTTTCTAATGAACACATGATTTTTTTTGACGAATTTGCTTTTTTTTTTGATGAAAATATTTATATTTGTGACGAATACATGCATAATTATTCATAACTAGTTGATTATGGGAATAACAATATTATTATTAATACCTGTTGTATCCTTAGTAGTAATAGGATTTCTTCTAATTACTGCTCCTGAACATAGAGAATTAAATTAAGGAATATAATTAAATGCCGGTTCTGCAGATAAGGAAATAAATTTTATTTCCTTTTTTATTCTCTCCCGTATACATATTCATGAACATTATTTTATCATCTATATAGAATTACTTATTTTTGATAATTATTGTTTACGCTAATTGTTTTTAATAATAGAATTAAAAGTCAAAAATGAATGATTTAAGGAATTATTTGAGTTTTATCAGAACTATATCTTTAAAAGCTATACTATGCATCTTTACCAGTCTGGTAATTAATGCTCAGGGATATGAAATAACCAAATATTACGAGGAATTGAACCTGAAATTCAATTCAGCTGATGAGAAGAAATTTGAAAAAGCAATAAAATTACTCGACGATGCAGACATTGCTCTCAATGAGGCAAATCAAATGTATTCGTTACTCGATGAGGCTGAAAAGAATCTGGCGATGTCGTCAGATTACAAAAAGGCTTTTAAAACTTTGATAGCAGCATCAGAAGGCTATAAAGAGGGTCACACAATGATTTACAAGGTATTCAAAGATAAAGCTCAGGAGTTTTGGGATGAAATGGATAAATCCAATCACTATGCTGCAGGTATGCAAAAAGCAAAATACTATGAGAGTAAAGCTCTGAGAGGTCTGAACAGGGCATTACTAAAAAGAGATATAGCTGCTGAAGCTGACAGGTATGAATCAGCTCTTTACCAGATAGGAGAAGCTTTTAAACTTGAAAAGCTGGCTATCAGAGATCAGGGGAGGGCTGTTCAGATATACCAGGATTTTCCGGTTGAGTATAATTATGGATGGGAAGATGATGTTACACTGGAAGAAGTTCTTGCGATGAACAGGGATCCGGTAATTAAAGAACCTCCCCAGGATATATTCGGCACTGTGGATAAAAATACTGAAATTGACTCTTCATTGTTCGCGGAGATAATCTTTAAGGTACAGATTGCTGCGCATACTGTACCTCTTACTGAAGAGTATCTGCGAACCATTTACCTTGGCGGAATGCAAATTGACATGATATATGAGGAAGAATGGTACAAATATTCTATAGGAAGATATAAAACCCTTGAAGAAGCTACAGAAACACTCGAAAAATGTAATGTAAAAAAAGCTTTTATTGTACCATACCAGGAAGGTAAAAAATTAACTATCCGGGAAGCTATGGAAAGAATGGCCCTTAAGGAGAAGTATATGAAAGATTAACGATTGAAGATTAACGATTAACCCAGTCTGCCGGCTGGCAGGGATTTTAGATTTCAGGGCGCTGTCCCCTTCTGTGTTCCCCTAACATACCATCATGCAGGTATAATACCCGGTCTGCGTAACCTGCTATTCTTTCATCATGACTGGCAATAACCACACAACGTTTTTCAGTTTTAACACTATCCTGAAGGAATCTTACAATCGTCATACCCTGATTAGTAGCAAGACTGCCGGTTGGTTCATCTGCAATAATAAACTCTGCTCCATTGGCGAGTGCCCGTGCTACGGCAACACGTTGCTTCTCACCCTGGCTGAGTGCTTTCGGATATGTATGTATCAAATGTTTAACACCAAATTTATCAAGGAAATGGAAGGCCCGGGATTGTGCCTCCGTTCTCCCTACACCTGCAAACTTCATCACAAGCAGCACATTATCCAGTACTGTCAATGAATCAAGCAGGTAAAATGTCTGGAAAATAAATCCTATTCTGCCTGCCCGGAGTTTCTGCAATTCTTTTGACGAATATTCATTAACTTTTTGTCCGTATATATAGACCTCACCTGCTGATGGTTGCTGTAATCCTGCCAGTAATGTTAATAGCGTGGTTTTACCGCTTCCGCTTGGACCGAGCAACAACACCATTTCTCCGGCACATGCCTGAAATGACACATCTTTTAAAGCAGCAGTTTCTGTTCCTGCTCCATTATAGACTTTGGTAACATTCACCAGTCTTGCGACACAGTTGTTTTCTTTTTTAATTTTCATCTGAATACCTCCAGCGGATAAATATTACTTAGCTTTCGAATTGGTATAAAAGAGCTTATCAGGCTGATCAATCCTACTCCTGCTATAACGATGATTATCTGGATTAATGAAGATATCACAGACACTTCGGGTGATAGTTTCTCCACAACCTCTGTCAATGGAAAGAAGAGGATAAGTGCTACTGTCACACCACTTCCTGCCAGCATCAAAGCCTGCTGTATAACTGTACCCGGAATAAAACTGCCCGGAGACCCCAGGGCTTTCATTATTGCATAATCTTTTCTGCGTTCGAGAACGTTCACAGAAAGAATAAGGCTAAGGATAGCAGTTAAAACAACAGCACCTATACATGCTACCACATACAGAAGTGGGAGCAACCCGGATTCCATTTCATGTATGTTGTTAGCCAGGAAGCTCTTCTGATCAAAAACAGCTATATCTGATAATTCAGACATTATAAGGTTAGCAATATCAGAAGGATCAGTCCCGGGTTCTGCCTTTACCTGATAGCATGAAACAATATTTGGAAACCCGACAATAGAATGAGCCTTTTTGAGTGTTATAAATGCATACTGGATTACAAACATATTAGTGCCTGTGCTTAAACCAACAACGGTTAATGTCTCATCCTTAACAGGAATCCTGTCTCCAATGTCAATCTTATATTTAGCTGCAAAAGAACGGTCAAGGATAATCTGGTTATTTTCAGTCAGGTTTCTCCCTTTATAAAGTGCAGGAGGTCCACCAATACCGGTTTCAGGATCAAATCCTGTCAGATATATTGTAGCAGGCCCTTCCTCCATTTTTAGTGAAGCAAGGATAAACAGCACAGGGGCAACTGACTTAACGCCCTTTACTTTTTTTATAACATTACCATGATAAGTTGTCAGTATTGATGTGCTGCGAAGAATATTAGTGGCGTGCCGCTGCAAAATCCAAAGGTCAGCTTCACTTTCACGCACATATTCAACCGAACCAACAGAGACACCTTTATAGATAGACAATAAAAACAACATCAGGATTACACATAGTGCAATACCAAACACCGTAAGAATGAATCTAAGGTGTTGCGCCAGTAATGTCTTTAGTGCAAACATAATCATTCAAACATTGGAACATTTTTTAGCAGCTTACTCTTAATACGGTCAAAAATACCTTTGAGGCTGGGTCCGGTAACTGTAAGTCCATGATTTTTCAATCCTACTGCCGTGCAATGAGGAGTGTCACTCTTTTTAAGTAATTCAACAACTCCTTCAGCCAGTTCTATTGTTCCGCACGGATAATTCTGGGCAGTGCAGGTTACTCCTTCAATCCATGCATGAACATGCAATATGGCGCCAACCTTTGGAAATGTATGGTAAATCATATAATGTTCAATAGCCTCTACTGATACCCTTACTTTTGGATCGTGATCAGGCGGCACACTGATAATCATTTTCCCATCGCTGGGATTAAGACCTGTAACAAGCAGCATATCCTTGCCTACCGCTTTCAAATTTCCTTTATCAACACCCCGTGCTGTCATCCAGTAAGTGTTACCCTTAATTCCCGGGAAGCTGCCTCTTATGCTAAGGTTTCCGTAACTAAGACCTTTTATTTCGTAAAACCGGTATAAATGCTTAATTAAATCTTCACTCAATATTTTGTTGATCGGGAAAGGAGCAGGCAGAAATCCCATATTTGCAAGAACCCTTCCATAATGTTTTAACTCTTCGACCTCAGGTACATTTAATTCATCCGAGGGAGGCAAATTAACAACTATCTGGTTACGGATAAAAAAGTGAGAATTCGCTACTGGAGCTACGCTATTATAAACCCTTTTGGGATCAAAGGGGTAGCTGACAAACCCGACCTCCGGAGTTACATAATAAATTTTCGGAACAGCCCCGTTGTTTGAAAGATCAACACAGAATGTAAGATTGGATAGAGTTTTGACCAGTGCAGTATAGCAAAGTGAACGTATGTCATCGACGTGTCTGGTTAATATTCCAAATGTCACAATGAATTCCTGCTGGGCCTTACGCATATATGCTACAGGAGCATCAATGTCAATAAGATTGAAAACAAAGTTTATATGCTCCTTTTCGGAAACAAGATGATGTCCGTTTTTTTTGAACTCATCAATGATCTCTGACGCAAATTTATCACGTACCGGATCTATGTCTGTCTGGTGTATTGCAAATTTCATAATATTATATTTTATTAATAATCAACATGCTATTTCAAAAAATAATGAACAATCTGTATTTATTACATTATGTTTTTTATTCATTTCATAACTTAAACTGGTCCCGGACAATCATGTCGTCAAATGATTCCCTTTTTCGAATTAACCTGTGTTTTCCATCTGCAACTGTTACAATCGCAGGTCGGGGGAATCCGAATGACGATTCCCAGGACGTAAAATAGGCACCGCTATCCATAATTGCCAGAACCTCACCCGGATGGATTACGGGCATCTTCTTATTACGATATACTATATCAGAGGCAAAACATACTGGTCCGGTTATGGTTACACGTTCTGTTCGCGGACGGTGTATATTGTTACAGAGAAACATTTCATGGTATTCGTAGAAGGTCGGCATTGTCACTGTACCTATACCTCCGTCTGTGATCAGCCACTTCCTGAGGCCGGGACGTTCTTTAACCTGATGAACGCTGAGCAATAAAAGCTGGTTGGAACTGGCTATAGACCGTCCGGGTTCAACTATCAATTCAGGAATTTCATCAGGTTTAAACAGCTTTTCAAGCCCCTTTGTCACAGCTTTTGCAAAATCACTGAATGTAAATTTTATTTTGGATGCAGGAGCTTTAGGCATACGCTCCCATGCCTGATAAATTAGCATCTCAAAGGTTGTCATCTCTCTCGTTGTGTATGCTGCCAGACCACCCCCAATATCAAATACTCTGATTCTTAACCCGCATTTGCGGGAATGAACTACCAGTTGTTGCAGGCAGTCAAGCGCTTTACGATAATCATCAGGTTTAAAAATTCCTGTGCCAACATGAAAATGGAAGCCGTGGAAATGTATATTATCGAGCTTTTCTAACTCATCCAGGGCCCTGTTTACTTCACCTCCCTTAAGATCAAGTCCGAATGCACATCCCTTGCGACTACCTGTAGCACTTCCCTGATTCATCCCCTTTGGGATGTAATCCGGGTTTACCCGTAGTAAAATATCAGCTTCTTTTTTCAGCATCTCACATATCCTGTTGAGTCTAAATAGCTCAGTAAGTGAGTCAATGACGATATAGCGAACACCATTTTCAAGACACATGCTGAGCAGCCCATCAGGTTTGAAAGGACCGTTAATGATGATGTCCTTACCGTGGAAGCCAAGTTGAAGAGCCAGTTTCAATTCATACTCACTCATTACCTCAGCTTTTAATCCTGCCTGCTGTACTATTTTAACTACTCCCGGTACTGAATTACATTTGAAAGCAAAATGTACTGATACCTTTCCGGGATAATTATCATGTAATGACTTTACAAATTCGCGAGCTGTCAGCATCAAACGTTTTTCGTCCACCACATGTAATGGTGTACCGTAAATATTGGCAAGCTGAACTGTACTGCAACCGCCAGTAACCAATTCACCCTGTTTACTGACTTCAAGGCCCCATATGTCCGGTTGCACTGTTTTTACTCTTTTATTTCGTAACATATTAATACTTTTATAGGAATTTTTCATAAATAGCAAACCATTTGTAAGGTTTAAGTCCAAGCAGTTCTGACGCCCTGGTGGCAGAAACATTATTTTCAGTCATCCAGGTAGTTGAAACGACCGGATAACGCTGAAAAATTTTACATGCAGAGTCAAACAAAAGTTTAAATACGCGAGTCTTCTGATATGCTTTTTTTACACCTATGGCGTATATAACTATATCGTTGATAGAACGGCGCCCCCTGAGAAATCTGTAATAGTCCGTTACCCGGACCTTGCCTTTTAATGGCTGTAAGATATTATTTATGTTGAGAACACACTGGAGGACACCAACCGGCTCTTTACCGTGTTCAACTATAATGATCAGTCTCGGATATGTAACAAAGAACATGAATTTAGCTGAAAACAAATATTCTTCGCGGGTAAGCGGAAGGAAATGCCAGTTATGTGAAAATGCATCATTATTTACTTCACGTATGCGCTCAAGTTCAGCTTTCATATTAAACAGACTGAAATGCCTCACCGAAAAGCCACCACTATTTAATCCGGAAGACATATCATAATGCTGACGCATATAATTTGCCGTATCCCTGTTAATCCTTGTATGAAGACGGCACGTAACATGAAATCCTGAGCTTTCCAGGAGCTTCATATAATATTCAGGATTATAGGTTTCAAAGAAAATCTGCGGAGAATTAAAATTATTGATAAGCAACCCCAGTTCAGAGTAATGGTTAGGATTGAATGGGCCCTCCAAAAACTCAGCTCCTTTTAGCTGGCAATACTTTACGGCTGCTTCAAACAGCTGTCCTGCAGCTTCTTCATCATTAACCGATTCAAAAAATCCAAAAAAAGCAGATTTTTTCCCGAATTTTTTCCAGTGCTCGCGGTTTATTATAACAGCTGTCCTTGCAACAGGCTCATCACCTTTATAACAAATAAATTTTTGAAGACTTGCATTTGTGAAATAGGGATTAGCCTCGGCATTTAGTGTTCGTTGAGTTTCTGATATCAGGGGTGGAACCCATATTGGATCGTCCTTATAAATTTTCAACGGAAGCTCGAGGAAGTCTTTCATTCCCTGATTATCCGATATTATATTAACTCTGTAAGGCATAATTATTTATTTATTTGTTCTACTATATATGCTCTGTAGATGAAAGACAAATCTTTTTCATGGAACTTCTCTGATAACTCTTTTTTTGTGCTAATCCATCTACTCAGACTTTCGGGTCTTGACCTGGGGACAAGAAGATTTCTGTAGGTAATTATTGATTTGTTTTTTGCTACGCGAATTGTTTCTATAAGCATTTTTTCAAATGCTTCAGCCGGCATCCACTCAAAAATATTAGTGAAGTTAAATTTTGAAATAGAATCTGATGGGAGTGAAGCAAAGTAATCTTCACAACTGCCATTTACAAGCTCTATCCGGTCCAGGCGACTACGGATTTTTTCGAAGTTTTCCCTGCACAGGTATACCGGCAGATGCTGTAAACTATAGAAATGTCCAAAAACTATGTATGACAGAAAACTGTTTTCCCTTACCGGAAGATCAGTAACTGCCCTTCTAATAACATTACGAAAATGTGCTCCAAAAGAAAATGATTCTTCCAGCTGGTCGAAAAAGGCCCTGTCAAATAGCAATGTCATAAATGTACGGCTCAGAAAAATCCTGGTAAATACCCGCCAGCGGAAGTTATTCCATTTTTTATCGTATAATATTTTCCGTGCGTACCGGTCTTTTGCTTTATACAATTTCTGAATCAATGATTTTCCTACCAGCACGTTAAACCATTTCTTAAGCAGATGCATATATTTCTCATAACGGCCACAATGGATTACTCCATTATTGATTTTATCTTTCTGAATATCCCAAAATTCCCGGCTTTCATCCGTCAGGGATGACCTGATACGTGTATACAACTTAAATCTCCTTTCAGATGGTGTCACTCCAAAAAACTCCAGCATTTCATCATAATAAAGTGTTTTGAAAGCAGCCATCTTCAGATCAAGTAAATAATTCTGGGAAGGATTAAGATCCAGGGATATTATCTTACGCGGATTATCTGCAAGAAATGCCAGAACATTACATCCGCCAGAGGTTATTGAAAAAATAACATCTTCCTGATTAATTTTGAATGCCTGTCTGTCAATTTCGGGATCTTCCCAGCACTGGGCATATAAAATATCTGAAAAAACTTTTACTTTGGAGAGTTCAGCCTTTTCTGCCGGAGCCTTTTCTTTTTCAACCTCACAGGAAGGAGGCGATAGTCCGATAAAAGTATGTATTACAGCCCAGTCAATAACCGCAGGAAGTCCTATGATTACAGCATAAATAAGAGGACCTGAAAAAGCCGTCACAACAAAGCCCGGTATAAAAAGCAGATATAATGCGTTGTGCCTGAATCCGTCGAAGTTGATACTTAAATCCTTAACCTGGCTAATGAACCGGCGCATACTTGAGAAATTGGGAATAAATCTTGGCGTAGTCCTTTTAAATTCCTGGAAACGTTCGCCAAACTGTTGCTTTAATGACTGTTCCTCGTATATTACAAGCTGAGTATAATGGATATATATAAGGACCGGCAATAATAAGCCAACAGGTTTCAAGCAAAATGCAAATGCCAGGTAGGCAATAAGATCAGCCAGATAGATAGGATTTCTGACCAGCCTGTATGGCCCTGATGTTGTCAATTGGCTTTTCTGGACCTTAAAAGCCATCACCCTCTGGGATGTCAGTATACTACCGGCCCACATTCGGATGAGAGACGCGATAGCCAGTAAAGCAGCCACTATAATATAGCCTGTCTGAAGTGATAATCCGGGGTCCATTCCAAACCATCTGCCCACAATGATCATATTCCCTGGCGCAGATCTGTAAACGACAAACGAGAGAGCACAGGCCACTATTACAATACTAAATGAAATGAATATCCGTGCTTCAAACTCAAATTTTCTCACTAACCTGATAAACTTTTTCATATTTTCATATTATTAAATATTGGACTTAACTTTTAAAACTGCCGGCAGCAAACTGATTTCACAGGGTACTGTACCAAGTAATTCCCCGTCTGCTTCAATAAGTACCGGTTCTTTAGAATCAATACTAAGCGACTTGCTGCGCCGGATAGTGAAGCATTGTGATTTTATATGCCTTCCTGAATAAATTTTAGTAAAGTTCCATATGCGCCTAAAAATGTTCAAGTCGTGTATCAACAGAACATCAAACTGACCGTCGTCTGGTCTTGCATCAGGAGTAAGTCTCATTCCTCCGGCACAGAAAGCACCGTTACCTACTACTACTCCGATTAAATCCCTGGAAATTATCTGCTTGTCATCAAATTCAACAGTCAGATTCAGAGCTTTATAGAAAAGAGCCTGTTTAACTGCTACCGAACCAAAAGCTATCGTGCCTCCAAAATACTTATGCTTCATACTGACTCCTGTTACTACAGCACCTCCGATACCAACCTGACATTCATTGATAAATAATCGTTCATACTTCCGGCCTCTTTCATCGTAATAGCCAATACAACCTATATCTATGGGATTGCCCGGGGAGTGCGCTATTAAATCGAGCTGCTCTTCAAGTGATAATGGTAAATTAAGAGTTTGCAGCAAGCCTTTTCCGGTACCGTAATTTAATATTCCAAGTTCACACTCAGGATTTATAAGCTTTCTGTCCTCGAAGAATCCATTAACAGCTTCCTGAACAGTACCGTCACCTCCCACAACTATAATAAGCTTTGCGCCGGCCATAATGGATTTCCGTGTAATATCTGTTGCTTCAAGAGGCTGCCGGGTAGTGTGCATTGTACAATCAGTACCGAACCTTCTTTCCATCTCTGCCAGGAGCTTTGGGATAAGCCTTACTGTCCGCCCACACCCGGCAATTGGATTTACTATTGTATGAACAGTTTTTTCAGACATAAGGTTTTGTGTTAAACAATCTTAGACTATAATGTTTTTTTAATTGGGAATTACCTGGGTTTTCTATTATCTAAGTTCGCCAAATTGGAGACAGAGCAATGCTCCGGCATATGAAGACTCTGAATTTATATTTGCAAAGCCAGATATGCCTATTCCAATATATTTTCCTGTCAAAAAAAGTTGTGCCTCTATTGGGATTCCTATTGTAATATTATTAGACATTTGATATTCACAGCTACTAAACCATCCATTACCATCACATGATAGTTCCCTTCCCCTTTCAGAACTACTTATAATGCCGATACCTGCAGATATTGAAGCTAAACTCCTTTCTTTCTTTGAAATCAATCCATACATAAATCCTATATCCCATAATTTATTGGGAGTCTTGAAAAAGCTCAATTCTTCATTACAAATAATTCTGAAAGAGCCTACAGTGTTTTTAATTTGAAATGAGGCATTTCCGCCCGCAGAAAATCCATATGACGAACCCCCTATTCCGAGATTAATCCAATAAAATGCATCTTCTGATTCATAGTTTTCCTGTCCGGTACACCAGTTTAATGAAATTATCATAAAACAGACCAGGCATGTTAGCTTTTTAAGAAAGTGTTTTTTATTCATAATTATAATTTTTTAAAATGGCTTAAGTTGTCAGTTTCTGATTTTCAAAGCAAATTTAAAGGGATACTATGGCTGATCAAAACGGGAATTTGCAAGGGATGTGTGGAAATTTGCAGATTTTACTAATAAAGTGAATTTTATCTGTGATAAAAGGACATTTTTAGTATTTTCCAATATAAAATCCGAACAATTAGGATTTTTTACTAATTATTGCCTTTTAATATTCGTGATATAATTGAATTTTGCAAAAATTAACCAATCTGGCTGATTACATTCTGGATCTTTTCATTGAGTTTCAGGAAGAATTTATTGCGTTCCTTTTCCCCTGTTCCGCTAATTAAGGTAGATTTTTGAATCAGATTTTTACACCATTGATAATTGTATTGAAAAAAGCTTTTATTATAAGTCTGAAGGAGATTAATACCATTGTTAGTAATATATGTAGAAAAATTATCTCCGGCTTTTACCAGTATTGTCTGATCAATAAGAAGAATGTCATTATAGTATAATAAAAAGTTCCCTTCTTTACCTGCCGGTTTTTTCCCGAAGGCAAACTTGAATCCCAGTTCTGCCTGGTGTTTTAAATGCGCTACCAGCTCAATAAGTTTCTCGCAGAGTTTTTTAGCATCATTTTTTGTCTCAAAAAATCCGGCTTCATTATAAAACAGTACCTGTTTTAAAATGCTTATAAGTGTTTCCTCGGTCGTTAATTCTATTGTTTTAAGCTTAGTGTAATGTTCTGTGATTTCTGATGTTATTCTTATTTTTTCATCATCCAGCAGGTCGAATGTAAACAGCTTGTCCCTGTATTGCGGAAAACCCAGGTTTGATTTTTGCCAGTAGAACAGTTTAAAAGCATAGACTTCAGGTACCTGTATAAGTTGAAAAAGATTTATTTCATTCAGAAGAAATATCACCTCTGCCTCTTCATGGAGTGAGACAACCTGAATGTTATCGAGAAGCGATTCAAAATAGTTGGCAAAATTAAAATCCTCTTCACTTAGAAGGGTGGCACGAAATGTAACAGTACTTATGGATTTGCTCGCTAAATCATCTACAGAAAACCTGTACTTTTCACATAGCTTCTGAACTTCGTAAATGGATAAATGTTTTTCGCCCCTTATTCTGCGATATGCGCTGTCCGTACTTATTTCAAGAACATCAGAAATTTCATCTACCAGTGAGATATGGGGGGGCAGTTGATCAATAATTTTTTGAAAAATCTGGTTTTGTATGTCTACAATATTTTCCATAGTTGACCAAATTTATGGAAAAATCTGATACAAAGCAAGTTAAAATGATAATAGAAGAGGAGAAAGCCCTTTACAGAAGGGGACAGCAAAAGGATAACGCCCCAATGGATTTAAGATTTAGGATTAACGATTTCAGGGCGCTGTCCCCTTACTCAATACAGAGTAAGCCTGAAAATGGGTAGTTCCTTAATCAATTTTCCCTCGCCTTCAACAACAGGTTTTATTATTATTTCTTTTGTGGGTCCAATAGTGTAAATGATTTGTTTCGTCTCCCTGGATATTATTTTTGTGTCATTTGTATGTTCAACATAATAACCACCATATAAATATCCCAAAGTGAACTTTATAATTCTAAACCAGGTTTCAGAGCCTATAATATCATCACTTATGAAAATATCAAGACTGTCACTGTTTAAAAAATGATTTTTGCTTATAACATCTTCTTCTTTTAACCTTAATGTATCAATAGCAAGCAAGGGTTCCGGAACATTCCTTACTTCAAAATACCTGTAACCGATAAGAACAGTATCATTATCCCTTATTCCCAATACCAGGAAACGGGCATCGCCCGGTCTGTCAGGTATAGCTACATAATAATTGCTATCAGAAAAGACAATTCCATTGTTAACTTTGATAATATATTCATAATTTTCTTCAAATTTTGAAAAGTCTGCAATTATATAATTGTCTATCCCTGTATATAAGATATTATTTCTTGAATCAATAGCTACAAGTACACTGTCATTCAATTCGTTCCCATATCTTGTCTGGCATTTGGAGATTTCAGTAAGGCTGAGAAACAGACTGACGAGAAACAGTATCATATAAGATTTTAGCATAACAGGAACTATAAAAAAGATAAATCAAGTTAAAAAAACAAATTCAAAATTTTCAATTTAGTTTTTAACATCAACCTTATTTATTGTAATTCAGCTTTTATTTAATACTCTGGTGGAAAGCATTCCGCAAGCAGCTGAAATGTCTTGTCCTCTTGAGACTCTCACAGTAGTCAACAATCCTTTTCTGTTTAGCTTATCCTTGAAATTCCGGATAGTCTGTTCATCCGAACTTTCGAGAACAGAACCTTTAAATGAATGAAATCTTATCAGGTTAATTCTGCATTTTATTCCATTGAGAAGACCAGCCAGTTCTTTTACATGAGCGTCAGTGTCATTGAATTGCTTAAACATAATATATTCAAATGATAACCGGCGTTGTCCCTTAATATTGTATTTTCTTAATGTTTCAACAATTTGTTTGATCGGATATTTCTTTTCCAGCGGTACCAGGTATCTTCTTTCATCTTCAAAAGGTGATTGTAAACTTATTGCCAGATTACATTCACTTTTTTCTATAAATTGGTTTAAAGCAGGCATAATGCCTATAGTTGAAACAGCGATGCGCCTCGGACTCATTGAATAGCCATAGTCAGATGTTAATATTTCCAGGCTTTTCAGTACGGCATCCGGATTATTGAGGGGTTCACCCATGCCCATATACACAATATTGGATATGCTGTTATTTTCTTCCTGGCTTCTGATTTGGTTTAATATTTCTCCTGTATCAAGATTACCCTGAAATCCTTGCTTTCCGGTGATGCAAAATATGCATCCCATCTTGCATCCAATTTGAGTGGAAATACATAAAGTTCTTCTTTTTTGTTCAGGAATATATACTGTTTCAATATATTTCCCGTCTTTTACGGAAAACAGGTATTTTCTTGTTCCGTCTTTGGATATTTCTTCTTTTACCGGAGGATTGGTGCTAATATAATACCTGTCATTCAAAGCTTGTCGTGCGGACTTTGACAGGTTAGTCATGTCCTCAACAGATGAAATATTTTTTTTATACAGCCAGTCAGCTATCTGCCTGGAAGCATAACCCGGTAAATCCAGTGATTCAGCTATAAGTTTTAATTCAGCTATTGTTTTACCAAACAGATTATCACTCATTGGTAATTAGTGGATTTAATATTATTAAATATTTACAAATTTAATATTTAATATTCTTTGTGTGCTGAATTTCACAAATCAGAGGAGGGGATAAAAAAAGAGGGATTACTCCCTTTGGTTGTAATCCCTCGATATAAGTTACTTGCTTATTAGTACATTCTCAGCTGTCCTTCACCTTGTACTACAATTTCCGGACTGTCATTATAAGAGGTAATTAATCCTGTAACTATTACATATTCTCTTTTAAAATATGCTTCAGGATAAGAACTATATCTCCTGGCTATCCAGCCTGGCATAACAACAGTGAAATCGTGATATGGATAATAGGCACCAAAATAAAGGAAGTATTCATCTGTGCTTCCGGAATAAAATACTTCATACACTTTTCCATAAACACTCATAACTTCACCGTTATAATACAATGCATCATAAGCTGAAATTGTAGGTATTCTGTATCCAACAGGATAACGCCAGCTGTTCACAACAGGATAAAATCTCAAATAATCATGTCGCATATCAAGGGTCCAGTAGATATGTATGCCGGGAGGTCTTCTGTAAGGATATCGTTCTGCTCTGTATTCCCTTGGACGAGGCGGGCGGTTATAATGGTGTATCACCGGCCTGGGCTCAACAAACTTTCTTGAAGAATTGTATTGAGGCGGTCTTTCTTTAATTGCCTGTGGTTGACCGGCAGGCTGCCTTATAACATCCTGTCTTTTTTCCGGGGGTTGGGTAGGTTTTCTTTCTCTGGGAACTCCCGGGCGCTCATCACTACGTATATCAGGTCCACCGGGTCTGTTGTCTGCAGGACGCTCACGATTAGTATTTGAATATTCGCTTCTCGGCGGTCTTTCAACATTCTGATCAGAAGGTCTGTTTATGGGCGGCTCCTGACGATTAGTATTTGAATATTCGCTTCTCGGCGGTCTGTCAGTACTCTTATCAGAAGGTCTGTTATCCGGTTTGGCCTCCCTGTTTCGGGTTACCCCGGGTTTATTAACGCTGCTTTTATTTTGTTGTCGTGTATCAGCTTTCCTGACTTCCGGCTTTTTTTTATCATCTGTACTTTCAGTACGCTTTTCATTTCCGGAAGTCCTTGTATTATTGGTAGTCCTCCTCGAGGGCTGAGCAAATGAAGTTGCGACTATCAACAACATTACCAATATCAGTATATGTTTTTTCATGTCTTTAAATTTTAAATTAAATTCTACAAAATTTTAGCTGCAAATAGAATGCCAAAGTTGTAATACATTTATTTTCAGTTAATTAAATAGCATTGTATAAGCAGGTTTGTTTAAATTAAATATAATACAATTTTTGATGCCTGTAAATAATATATCACTAATTTTGCCACTTATTATAAACAAAATAATATGCCTTTAAATATTCCTGACAATTTACCTGCAATTGAGATTCTTAATGAGGAAAATATTTTTGTGATGCGTGAAACCAGGGCTACACATCAGGATATAAGACCTATGCAGGTAGTTATATTGAATTTGATGCCCGTTAAAATAACTACAGAGACCCATATTCTCAGGTTACTTTCAAATACTCCGTTACAGATGGAGATAGTCTTATTACATACTAAAGATCATGTGTCCAAGCATACTCCTATAGAACATTTGCAGGCTTTTTATAAAACTTATGATGAGATCAGAGACAGAAAGTTTGACGGAATGATTATTACCGGGGCACCAATAGAACTCCTTGATTTTGAAGAAATTGATTACTGGGAAGAATTAAAGGAGATTATGGACTGGGCAAAATGTAATGTTACCTCCACTATGTTCATTTGCTGGGGAGCACAGGCCGGACTGTATCATTATTACAATATACCGAAATATATGCTTGACAAAAAATTGTTCGGTGTTTTTTATCATACAATAAATGACTCTAAAATACCTCTTGTCAGGGGATTTGATGAAGAATTTCAGGCTCCTCATTCAAGATACACAGAGGTCAGGAAGGAGGATATTGAAAAAGTCAGGGATTTAGTAATTGTATCTGAATCTCAGGAAGCCGGTACATATATAGTAATGACAAGGGACGGGCGCCAGATTTTTGTAACAGGGCATTCTGAATATGATCCGACTACTCTTAAGGAAGAATATGAAAGAGATCTTAAGAAAGGACTGAGTATTGAATTACCCAGGAATTATTTTTCAGGAGATGATCCCGGCAAGACGCCAAAGGTTAGATGGAAAAGCCATGCCAACCTGCTATATTATAACTGGTTGAATTATTATGTATATCAAATGACTCCTTATAATATCAATGACATTAAGTAAATAAGGGAAAAATTGAAAATAAATGCGGGATTGTTAAAAACCTTTTGTAAGTTTGTAACGCTACTTAATTATAATCTATACCAATTAATTAAATCAGAAGTCTAAATAATATTTATATTTGCTAAAATTTTTTAATTTTCACATTAAATATTATATTAACACGATTTTACTACAAGATATCGCTACATTATTGCAGGATTAACAAGAAGTCATAATGAAAATCATTTACATAAAATCAATATTGCTCATATTGATTGTCTCTTTTTCTTCTATATCCAAAGCACAAATTCCAAATACAGACTTTGAAAACTGGTCAGTGTATTCGAATATTCTAATGCCTGATAACTGGACCTTCCAGGCAGTGGAGGGTTTTGCCATTCCCGTAACACGAACTACTGACAATCACTCAGGCACCTATGGCGCCCGCGGCGAGGTGCTATCAGCAGGTTCTCCTCCGGTTGAAACTCTAATAAGTCCTATACTGACATCAGTTCCCCCCGGAAGCGAGAATTTAGGATTTTCAGTATCTGAGAAACACTATGTATTCTCAGGATTTTATCAGTATTATCCTGCTGAAGGAGATAAGTTCCAGATAACTGTTATAATGTTTCATGAAACAACAAGTATGGGAATAGGGGCTTTGTCTATAGAAGCCGGAGCTATCGCATATACACCTTTTTCAATTGATATAAATTATACATCAGAAGAAATTCCCAATACATGTTTAATTACTTTTACTATTTGCGGACCTACAGGCTCAAATGATTATCATAAGGGTTCATTTTTTATTGTTGATGAACTGGAGTTTGATACCCCTCTTTTATTTTTTAACGGACCAGGCGAGTACAATTTTCAGTTTATATTGCAGCAGAACTATCCTAATCCATTCGACTCCGAGACAGAGATTAACTTTCAGGTTCCGGAGGATATAAACGTCAGGGTGAAAATATTTAATATACTTGGACAGGAGATTACTGAACTTGCTGACAGAAAGTTTCCAAAAGGCAGGCACTCAATAAGGTGGAACGGCAGAGATCATAATGGCAGAAAAGTATCAAACGGGATATATTTTTACCAGATACAGTCAGGTGATCTCTCTCAGGCCCGTAAAATGTACCTCCTTCGCTAAATATTCATATTTCTGACAGACATAGTGAATACTTAAGTGTTCCTCTTTATTAAGAAAATCCATAATGTACCGGTAATACTACCAGCAAAATAGTATATAAAATCAGACCAGCTAAATGAATTTCCCAGAATAGCCTGACCAATAAAAAAGCTGCGTATATAATTTAAAAATTGAGGATTCCATAGTTGCAGAGACTCAAGCAAGCAGGTAACAAAAAATACTGCCAGTCCGATTTTCCATGCCCTTATCCAGGTAAATAGCAAAAAAATCACCAGACACCAGAATATTTCATATAAAAGCCCTCCAAAAGAGTTATTAACCCATACACTGGCAGGTCCGTTATAAAACTTTGAATAAAATCCGGCAGGTGTAACAATCAGCAATGAAATAACAGCAATAATCCTTGCTTTTGAGTCATAATTAAAAAGACCCATTAAGAATTTATGTTTTAATAGAGATGGTATTTTTCTTTGGTTTATTCGGAAGTTTATCTTTTAAATCCCTGCGATATAAATTATTATGGCCATCAGGCGAGGAGCCATAATTCTTTTCAAAATATTTTCTCATCTCCTTTAAATGCTTCTCCAAATCATCAAAATAACTGTCCGGGAATCTATCTTCAAAAGGGCTGTACCAAAAGTCCATTGAGTCGCATGGGCCAAAAGGTTGAAAATGCCAGTCCGGAATTCCCGGGAAGTTATGAAAGCTATAGGGAAAATTATCAATAATACTGTCAATTGATTTATAATCAAACTGTTTATAATCAAAATTCCAATTTAAGAAATCATCATGAAAATTACGTCTCAAAACAGTATCAAGATCATCATGCCATATAAATGACGAATCACTATATCTGAAAAAAGGTTCCAGGTTAAAATCCGGAAATTCAGGGAAAATATAAGAATGGGGGAAAAAATGATCATCATCATAATTATATAATTCAAGATGATGGTGAGAATTTTCAAATACTGAATCAATATCTATATCATTTCCGCGTCCTGACCATGAATATGAGTAAGATGAATCATACAAAATAATATTTCCTTTTTCATCATATTTCTTGTTTACATCGATATTTATTCTGGGTTTGCTGTCCTCCTGCTTTTGTGCAAAAGATAAATTGACGAAAGCAGAACCGGATATCACTAATATTGACATCAAAGAAAAAACTCTCGTAATATAAAAACTCCATAAATTTTTCATGACTTTCTGATTATTTGAAAAACAAATAATAAAATTCTGTTGAAAGATAACATGCTGCTTTAATATATGTAAAATTATGAAAAAAACAAATGCGATTAATTCCCTAATCACTTGATTTTAACATTATTTAACAGAAATTATTAACAATGCCTCAGTTTAATTAATATTCTAGCACAATAAATTTGAAAATAGATACATATTTCCCTTCAGGCAGAAATAAAAATACCCGGAACTATCGGTACACCGGGTATTTTTTTGAAAGCTTATCTTTCTTTTTGGTATGTAATTTTCTGTATACTATTTAGCAGGTTGTTTCTTCTCCTGTTCCTTTTTCTTAGTTTTGGATGGAGTCGTCTCTTTGGATTTTTCTTTTGTCTTGTCAGCCGGTTTCTTTGATTTCGGTTTTCCGGATTCAGGTGCTTCCTTATGTTTTTCTGCTTTAGTTTCTTCTTTTTTCTTTAATTCACCTGCCTGGACGGATGTTTGTGCGGTTTTTTGCTTCGGGGCTTCTGCCTTTTTGGTTACTTTTTCTTTTTCAGGTTCCGCTGTAATTTTTTCTTCTGAAGTCTTTTCCTTCTCTGGTTCTTTTTTCTTGTCTTTTACTTCTTTTACTTCTTCAGGCAACTTTTCTGGCTTAGCCTTTTTGGCTTTCTTTTCTGTTTCTTTCTGCACAACTACTTTTTCAGCCTTCTTTTCCATTTCTTCCTGCTCAACTGCCTTTTCAGCTTTCTTTTCTGTTTCTTTCTGCACAACTACTTTTTCAGCCTTCTTTTCCATTTCTTCCTGCTCAACTACCTTTTCAGGTTCTTGTACAACAACTTCAGCCTGTTCCTGAATCTTTTCATCTACAGGCATTTTAACCTGAGCTTGTTTTTTATCCTTTGATAAAGTATCAAAAGGACTTTTCTTGAGCTTCTTTTTTCGTCTTAGTCTACCGTAAGTACCCCGGAATAGTTTGCCTCTTCTGGTTTTAATATCTCCTTTTCCCATATTTATAGCTTTTAATAAAAAGTTTTACGGCCCTAAAAATATAAATTCCTCTTAAAATAAAAGAGCTAAAAAGCAAATTTTTAATATTTAAAAGATTTTTTTAAACAGATTTAAAATAAGGGTTAGCAAAATACTGATTATGATCATAGTAGTTAAAGGTATGAAAATTTTAAGATTCTCTTTTTCTACTTTTATATCTCCGGGAAGACGGCCAATCCAATTCAGCTTATCACCGAGAAAATAAAAAAGTACTCCTATAATAACTATAAATAATCCAATGATAATTAAATATTTTCCAATAGTAGTATGCATCTCTGATCAATAATATTATAAATGAATCTTTGCAAAATTAAGTCAAATAATCAATTGTTCTATATGGAGCAGGTTAAATTTACGGATATTTTTCTTGACCTAATCAGCCCAGTTCAAATATCATTATATAAATTGTTTATAAATAATATCTTTTGTTAAAAAAAAAATTCTGACAACATAAAACTAACTTACAAGAAATTGCGTTTAAATATTTAAACAAACAGAACAAATATTTATAAAATCTGTCAATTTTAGCTGTTGATTTTTTATCAAAAATGGAGTAACTTGAAGAAAATTACTACTGATATGCTTGAACATCAGAAACTAATCCTGGAAAAAGTAAGTAATAATAAGGAATTGTTCAAAAAGGAATTAGTAAAATCGTTAAAGTGGTTAAAGTCATATGAAATTTACAGGTTGCATGCCTGGTTGAAGAAAAAATTTTATTTAACACACGGGGATATTATTAAGGATGTTTTCGAGTATATTGCAGCTTAATGTTAACAGGGGCAACCAAATCTTTCAATAGTAAGATAGCTATTAATACCTGGGGTCTTTAACAAAAGGCAGTTTTCCCATTTTCTTAACCTCTATACACGGAAATCCAAATTCCTCTACAACAGTTCCAAGAATGAGATAAATGCCGTATCCCTTAAATGGATAACTTTTCAGGGAATCAGGGAAATTTACCGTATCAAAAAATTCACCTCTGGCATCAAGGAAGCAGCCAAAATGCATCCATTCTTTTTTTACAGTTCTTACATTTTTGACAGTAACCAAATCTCCAAGGATCCTGATTGTTTTCCCAACATGTTGAAGTAAATCTTCAGCAAAAATATTGCTTCTGTACTTTGTTTTTAATAAGTTGAAACTGGAAACTGTTACCGGAAATCCGAGCAGTTCAATTTCATCATAGGCATCTTCAATTTCACTTTGTTCAAGTTCAGGCAGTTTAAATTCTTTGGAACTTTGGTAAAAAAGAAGATTATTCTGAGGCTCTTTATTGCTTTTTCCTAATAGCATGTGTGCTTCCCACAGCAATTGTTTTTTTTTCTTTCCGGTAAACCTGAACGTATCCAGGCGTATAAGAATAACAAGCTGCTCAATGCCAATATGGACCCTTTGTACAAAATCTTCAAGGCTTTTATAGCTACCGTTTTTTTTTCTATTTTCAACAATAGCATCAGCTACCCGGGTCTCAAGATTAAGAATATGAATAAATCCCAGGTAAATATCAGTTTTATAAATACATGTTTTATAGTGACTGTTATTCACACACGGCAGATGTATATTTCCCCCTGAACGCCTGGCCTCATTGATGTATACCCAGGTTCTGTAAAATCCCCCGAAATTATTTATAACAGCCACCATGAATTCGACAGGAAAGTATGTCTTCAGGTACAGGCTCTGATAGCTTTCAACAGCATAAGATGCAGAATGAGCCTTGGAAAAAGCATAACCTGCAAATGAGGCAATTTGTCTCCACACTTCCCGTGTAAGCTCATCAGCATATCCTCGTTCTCTGCAGTTGTCAAAAAACTTTCCCTGTATACGTTCAAATTCCTTTCCGGATCGAAACCTTCCGGCCATTGCCCTGCGTAATATATCAGCATCTGATAAGTCCAGTCCGGCAAAATGATGGCAAATTTTTATAACATCCTCCTGATATACCATTACCCCGTAAGTTTCCTGAAGTTGCTCCTTCATTACAGGGTGAAGATATTCGAAATTGTCCGGGTTATGAAAGCGTTTTATATATTCTTTCATCATTCCTGATTTAGCTACGCCGGGGCGAATAATAGAACTTGCAGCCACAAGGCCCAGATAATTATCACAGCGCAGTTTTTTCAGCAGTCCGCGCATCGCAGGACTTTCGATATAGAAACAACCGTTTGTTTCCCCGTTATACAGTTTTTGATTAATCTTTTCATCCTGCTTGAATTTCTTAACCTGGTGGACATCGATTTTTAATCCCCTGTTTTCCATAATAATTTCCACACTTTCATTAATATGTCCAATTCCCCTCTGACTGAGGATATCCAGTTTTTCAAAACCTATTTCATCAGCCATATACATGTCAAACTGGGTTGTCGGAAATCCTTTGGGAGGCAAATCAAGGGCAGTATATGAGGTGACAGGTTCTTCTGATATAATAATTCCTCCTGCATGAATACTGCGAATATTAGGAAAATTCATTAACAGGCTGCCTAAATAGAACATTTTTTCTGTAATCGCATTCTTATTTATATCTGCAGAGGGGTCGGTTACAAGGAAATCAATCTCTTCTTTGGGTAAGCCATAGACCTTACCCAGTTCGCGAAAAATTGACCGATCCTTGAAAGTGCTGATGGTTCCAAGCAAAGCAGTATGCTTTACCCCGTAACGTTTAAAGATATAATCCTGTACTTCATCACGGTCCTTCCATGAATAGTCAATATCAAAATCAGGCGGAGATGTTCGTTTAGGATTGATGAAACGTTCGAAATAAAGATTCAGTTCAATAGGATCGACGTCAGTGATCTTAAGGCAATAAGCAACAATACTGTTAGCACCGCTGCCTCTTCCGACATGGTAAAAACCACGGCTCATTGAATAGCGGATAATATCCCAGGTAATCAGAAAATATGCTGAAAATCCGAGTCTGTCAATTACCTCCAGCTCATGTTTAACACGCTTCAATGCTTCTTTATCGGATTTTCCATACCGGTAATCAAGACCATCATAGGTTAATTTTTCGAGTAAAATTTTATCGTCATATCTGCTTCCGGTAAAGGTTTGCTTATTCTTAACAGTATTATAATTAAAGTCAATACTGCATTCCTGTGCCAGTCTTTCTGTATTTCTTATAATTTGCGGATAATCTTCATAAGCAATACATAGAAGATCGGGAGGAAGCAGCTTTTCTCTGGGTGAAGCCAGCTGAGATGCCGTAAGTTTGCTTAAAAGTGTATTATTGTCTATTGCCCTCAGATGCTTATGTAATACATAATCGGTTTCTTCCGAAAAAGTCACCGGTTGAAAAGCAACAAGCTGAGACTGGTTATAACGGAATCGTGAAGATATAAGCTTTCTTATCTCCTCAGGTTTTATACCTGCAAATTCATTTTCTTTTAATTTGCGGGGCAGATCTGACTGAAACGGGTAAATAACGTATGCATTACTGAAAACCGGAGGGCAGGGAGGGAGAGGAGCATCGTTCAGGTTGTGCCAGGTCAGAAATTCGTTTATTTCCCTGAACCCGGCATTATTCTTTGCTATGGCAGTATATAATAATTTGTTTTCATCATCCCTGAATTCGATGCCGGCAACAGGTTTTATATTGTTTAGTCTGCATTCCCTGATAAAATCGATAGTACCCATAGTATTGTTGATGTCGGTAAGAGCAAGAAAAGATATCCCATTCCTTTTTGCCCCGGCAACCAGCTTTTCCACAGACATCGTTCCGTAGCGCAAGCTGTAATATGAGTGACAGTTCAGGTACATAAATCCTTAACCCTTAATCCTTTATCCTTTATCCTTAACCCAACAGCCCTTACAACTGACTTTCTTCCGTATCTGTTTCTTAACATATCCATTGTCTGGTAGAGATTTACTGTTTTAGGGGTGTCTTCGAATAAATTCAGCTGGGGAGTGCCCTGTATCAAATGACTTAGTTTTACCCCAACAAGCCGTATAAGCATCCTTCTTTGGTAGAGCCTTTGAAACAGCTCCTTGGCTACCTCTATAAGCTTATGATCAAATGAGGTATAAGCTATGCGTTTTTGCAGACTATGTGTATCAAAGTTAGAGTAACGTATTTTTACAGTTACGCAGGAAGTGAGGCGACATTTTTGCCTTAGTTCAAATGCAGTTCTTTCAACCATTCCCACCAGTATTTCATTAAGTTTTTTAATATCAGTTGTGTCTTCGTCAAAGGTCGTTTCAGTGCTTATCGATTTTCGTTCCGAATAAGGTTTAACCGGAGCAGAATCAATTCCATTTGCCTTTTTCCAGATATCAATTCCATTTTTGCCCAGCACTTTTTCTACCATTTCAACAGGGATCATGCTTAGAGTGCCTATAGTTAAGATCCCCATAGATCGTAGTAAATGATAAGTTTTATCCCCGATCATAGGAATTTTTCTTATGGTCAGCGGATTTAAAAAGGGCTTTACCAGCCTGCCGGGGACTTCCTTTTCCCCGTTAGGTTTAGCTTCTCCTGTTGCTATTTTTGAGACTGTCTTGTTTACAGATAATCCGAAAGACAGAGGGAGCCCTGTGTTTTTAATTATAGCCTGCCGTAATTCCTTTGACCACTTCAGACAACCAAAAAATTTATCCATCCCGGTAATATCAATGTAATGCTCGTCAATAGAAACCTTTTCGTATACCGGGGCCCTCTCTGCAATAATATCCGTGACTATTTTAGAGTATTTACTGTAGACTTCGATATCACCCCTTATTACAATAGCATCGGAACAAAGTATGCGCGCCATCTTCATAGGCATAGCCGAGTGCACTCCAAATTTCCTGGCCTCATAGCTGCAGCTGGCAACCACACTGCGCCCCGAATTACCGCCAATAATTACCGGCATCCCGTTAAGCTTGCTGTTTATTAGCCGCTCTACCGATACGAAAAATGTATCCAGGTCTATATGTACAATATTTCTTTCCTCGCCGCCAGTCATTTTTAAGCTGTCATTATCAGGTTTCAATTGTCAGTTTCCGGTTATTAGTGGCCGGATATTTTTATTTATCCGGTCTTAGCTCTTCTTTATTTTATTGTTATAACTTTTTTTAACAAAATTTTTGTTTTTCAATTAATTGTATTATTTTTGATTATATAATAATCACATTATAAGATTATAATATAATCATTTTGAAAATATTTTGCTATATTTATTTGATAAAATTTTGCTGGATATTTGATACCGGATGCTTAAACTAAAGGACTAAACATCCGGCATCTAGTATCTGGCATTTAAAATTCAGAAAATGTACTTCAGTAATAACATTAAACTACTACGCAAACGCAAAGGCCGCACCCAGGATGATGTGGCGCATGCGTTGAAAATGAAACGTTCCACCCTGAGCGGGTATGAGAACGAGGTTAGTCTTCCAACAGTGAATGCATTAATTGCATTTTCCAAATATTTTGGGATAGCAATTGACACCCTGGTTCTGGTCAATCTGGGCTCATTATCGGAAAGTCAGTTATCGCAGCTCGAAAGAGGGGGTGATGTTTACCTTAAGGGCAGTAATATCCGGGTTTTAGCTACTACAGTAAACAACAAGAACGAGGAAAATATAGAGCTGGTGCCTGAAAAAGCCAAAGCCGGATATGCAACGGGCTTTGCTGATCCCGAATTTATTAGTGAACTCCCAACATTTAACCTGCCTTTTTTATCCAAACAAAAGAAATACCGTACTTTCCAGATATCCGGTGATTCCATGCTGCCTATTCCACATGGGGCATGGGTTACAGGTGAATTTATACAGGACTGGAATACAGTTATTAGCGGGCACGGATATATAATTCTAACACTTGATGAAGGTATAGTATTTAAAATTGTAGAAAATCTCATTAAAAAAGAAAACACACTCAGACTGTATTCTTTAAATCCTGTTTACGAACCTTATGACATATCCGTGAACGAAGTTAAGGAAGTATGGAAGTTTATTCATTATATTTGCTCTGAGATTCCCGAACCCATACTCCCACAGGATGAACTGCTTAAAACCGTTGCAAATCTGAAGAAGGATATGAGTATTGTGAAAAGAAGGTTATCAAAAAGTAAAGAAGATTAATTAATTATTAAAAGAAAATCAGTATTTTAACGTATGCATTAATTTAATAATAAAAAAAAACAGACATTATGGATATGAATCCTTTTGAAATGGCTAAAAAGCAGCTTGATATTGTTGCAAACCAGATGAATCTTGATCCAAACATTCTTTGTTTTCTGAAAAGAGTGGAACGCTCACTAATAGTTTCCGTTCCTGTAGTTATGGATGACGGTAGTTTTAAGATCTTTGAAGGCTACCGTGTACAACATTCAACTATTCGCGGACCCGGTAAGGGTGGAGTACGTTTCAGTGAGTTAGTAACCCTTGATGAAGTAAAAGCACTTGCTATGTGGATGACATGGAAAACAAGTCTCCATAATCTCCCTTTGGGAGGCGCAAAGGGCGGAGTATGCGTTAATCCTAAGAAATTATCCCCCAGGGAACTGGAGCGTATCACAAGAAGATATACTGCCGAAATAATAGACATAATTGGGCCTGATAAAGATGTTCCTGCCCCTGATGTAGGTACAAATGCACAGACTATGGCATATATGATGGACACTTTTTCAATGCAGAGCGGGAAAACAATTCCCGGTGTAGTGACAGGTAAACCAATAGAAATAGGCGGTTCGCCCGGCAGAAGTGAAGCGACAGGAACCGGACTTTTCTTTATAATTGAAAAGTATTGTAAAAAACTGAATATTGACCTGAAATCTATGACAACTATAGTACAGGGCTTTGGGAAGGTAGGTTCAATAATCGCTAAAAAATTAAATCAATACGGAAATAAAGTAATTGCCATTTCAGAGCAGGATGGAACTTTATATTCTGAAAAAGGGATAAATGTTGCAAAGCTGTTTGAATGGGTCAGAAGCGGAAAGCCATTCACGGATTATAAAGAGAGTTCCGTGAAAATCATCCCTAACGAAGACTTTTTTAAGATTAAATGTGATATTCTGATTCCGGCAGCAACTGAAAACCAGATTACCGAACATAATGCAAAAGATATTGATTGCAAAGTAATTCTTGAAGGAGCAAATGGACCTACAACACCAGGGGCTGATGAAATTCTCGCAAAAAGAGGAATAATCGTTATCCCTGATATTCTGGCTAATGGTGGCGGGGCAATTGTGTCTTATTTTGAATATGTTCAGGATATAAATGCATATTACTGGGACCTGAACAGGGTAAACAGTGAACTAAAGAATATTATTCTCAATACATTTGATAATGTATATAGGATCGCTAAAGAAAATAAAATTTCCCTGAGAGACGCGGCTTACAGGATCGCAGTAACAAGACTCTCAACTGCCGTTAAATTAAGGGGTGTATTTCCGTAGGAGCTAATGAGAAAGCCCGGCCTGCAGAGCCGGGTTTTTTGTAATAATTTGAGGAAGAGCTATTCTTCAACTCCTAAAACTGACCGGAGTAAATACCCTATAAAGAAGCTTAATGTAGCTACTCCAAAGCTCAATAGAATCATCTCAAAGAAATGTCTCCTAAAAGATAAATCTTTGGTTACAGATATGTAATAATTAAAAATGTATATGATAAATATTGCAACCAGGAGTGTAATAGCCAGGCAAACAAAATAATTATCAAATATTAAATAAGGAAAAATCAGTAAGAATACTGTTATAATATAAGCCAGTCCGGTAAAAACAGACGCCTTTACAGGAGACTTTTCAGTGCCTTCTGCTTTGGTTGACAAATATTCGGATGAAGCCATAGATAATGCTGCTGCTATACCTGTTACCAGTCCGACCAGTGCTATTAGTTTTGAATTTTTTAGTGCCAGTGTAAATCCTGCAAGAGCTCCTGTCAGTTCGACAAGTGCATCATTCAGGCCAAGAACTATTGAACCTGTATATTTAAGAAAATTTTCATCCAGCATCTGAAGAAGTTCATCTTCATGATCACCTTCTTCTTTTATAATTTTTTCAATTTCTTCAGTTTTCAGGGCCAGTTCACTATAAAACTGCTGGGCATTTTCTTCTCCGCTTTCCATTAACTTTAACCCAAATGTTAATCCGAATACCCGGCTTATAAAATAAAACCTCAAAATCTTAAATCTGTTTGGCTTTACATCTGTGCCTGTAAATTTCTTCCATATATTATAATGATTAAGTTCTTCTTCTGCTATTTTAAGGAGTATTTTCCTGTTCTCAGTATCAGCATTCTCAGCCAGCTTTTTATAAATGTGGTATTCTGTTATCTCATTCTTTTGTGATAATAATATTTTCTGTTTTACATTTTCAGAAATTTCCATGATTATTTTATTTATCAGTTTGGTTGATGCCAGTATTATGAAAAATCAAAAATTTTAAAGTATAGCCTGAAATTACCTTTATTTCGCTTTTAATATATACTAATTTTGATTCTCAAGAATTAATAAGTGATATGTCTTATATCTTTCAAATGTCTTCTTACTACGATATCCTAAGAAATATTTATATTTTAGCTTTTTAAGCCTTTTTCTGAAAAAGAATTTCAAAACCCTGTAAAATACCGGGTATCTTCCGGCTAAAAATATGTCTATATACTGAATTGTGGGATTAATTCTGTTCATAAGAATGTCATTCAGGAGTTCAAGATTCGGACTTACATTTTCTGTGATATCTTCATCCTTAAGAATTTTAAAATTGCCTTTTATCAAATCGTAAAATTCATTTAAGCGGTGTCCGCCTCCCATGCTCTTATCACCAGGCCCTCCGTCTCCATGGTGAATTGTTTTAAAAAAATCACATATTATTATTTTTCCTTTTCCGGTTAACAGTGATTTTAAAACAGGAATTCCTTTAATCATTGAAATATATTGAAAACTTTCACTGAAGTATATCAAATCATACTGGTGGAGACGTTCGGACACAGGAAAATCTTCAAACATGCAGTTATAGATCTTTGATTTATTATTATTTCCCAGCTCTTTCAGGCTTGACTCTATCTTCTCTTTAAAAAATGCAGATGGTATTACCCCGTCGACCTGATAGCCAAGTTTCAACAGTTCGGTTATCATAGCACCGGTACCACATCCTACATCCAGGATTCTGGAAGAAGGGCTGTCCGCAGATTCCCTTATTGAATTTAGAATTAAATCAGAATAACGTTTCTGGGCATTTACAAATTCGGAAATTGCCGGTTTCTGATTTTTATTCCAGAATCCATAATGTAAATCCTGAATACCTAAAAGCTGTTGCGGGATGACTAATCCTAATTCTTTACTGTCCATTTTATTACTTTATTTATGCTAATTATTTTTGACAACTAATACCTGCTGTTTCAGGCTTTCATATGATTTTCAAGTTGCTTAACTTAATTTCAAATATAACCTAAAATAATAAATATCATTATGAATTTTTTTTCCTGTAATGTATTAACTCCCTGCAATACTCTAACAAATCCTTGTCCAAGTTTTTCCAGGGCATAGGTTTTCTTGCCATCAAATCAGAATATGGTTTATTTGCCATTACTGGTTTATCGTGAGATAATCCTGCTTCAGTGCCATAATAAATAATGGGTGGCAGAGGTAGAGTAAACTGTAATGATAATGCTGTTTTCAGTTTTTCCTTATTCTGACCGCATTCAAAAAGGAACCTGCTCATATCATGATTATCAACGAAACTGGGCAGATAATAATCAGGAGGGTAGTTTTTATAGTGTCGTTTCAGGGAATTTGATAAAATACTTTTGTAATCTTCAGGCTTTTCTTTCCATGCAATATATTCAATTATCCTGTTTCTGAAATTAAAATCAAGCACTCCGTCCAGAATGCCTGTATACTCCTTTTGTGTATCTTGCTGGTTAAATCCTTTAAGCCATCTGAAATACTTGTTTTTAATTTTTATGGTTTTGAGATATTTATATTTCATCCCTTCACACCATGCTTCACCGATTAGAACTGTATCAGGATATGAATTCTTAATATCTCTGGCAAATTTTTTCCAGAAAGTATCTGAAGGCCCTATAACATGATCAAGCCGAAATCCGTCAATTCCGTAATTAAGCCAATATTTTGCAGATCCGGTTATATGCTTATATGTCTCAGTATTCTCTAAATTTAGTTTTGGTAACTTTTTAACATCCAGAAAGCACATATATTTTTCTGGCCATTTTTTAAAATAAAACCAGTTGTGATAAATACTTTTTTTGTTTTCCAGTGAATTTAGGAAATAAGGATGCTTTGCCGAACAATGATTTGGGACAAAATCCGCTATTAACCTTATATTTGCTTTGTGCGCTTTTTCGATAAGCTCTTTAAGATCTTCATCCGTGCCAAATGAAGGTTCTACTGTGGAGTAATCAGTAATATGATAACCGTGATAAGCACTGGTTTTATAAAAAGGAGATAACAGGATAGTATTTATGCCCAGGTCAGTAAGGTAATGCAGTTTTTTAACTATTCCTTTTAAGTTTCCGCCCAGAAAAACGGGCTTGTCCCAGTTACTTTCGGATTTATAACCTGCAAACCTGTCTATAAGAATATGATAAATTATAGCTTCTTTAAACCAGCCGGCATTATTCATTTTAGTATACTTTTAATCTTTATTTTATAAATGCTGAAAAACGAATATTTTATTATAAATATACATTATCCAAAGTTAAGTTATAAGATCTTTATATATTCTGAATATTTAAATGCTGAAGTTTTAATAATATCCAATTCCAGGGGAGCACTTTAAATAAAATTATAGAAATCAGAATAACCATTATGGTAAAGTTTTTATTAAAATGCACTAACTATCATATATTTTTGATTTTTAGTAATTTTAATGCGAACTATTAAATTATAAACAATGGCGAAATATATTGGTGTTTTAACTTCAGGCGGCGACAGCCCGGGTCTGAATGCAGCATTGCGGGGTATTGGCAAGGCAGCTGAAGGTCAGTACGGAATGCAGATAATAGGATTTAAAGATGGTTTTCGCGGGCTGATGGAAAACAGGTCAATACAGCTTAACCGGCAGACTCTTTCGGGGATACTGACTCTCGGAGGCACTATTCTTGGAACCAGTCGCGATAAACCGCATAAGATGCCTGTTGGAGGCAAGACTTTAGATATGAGGGAAGCAATTGTGCAGAACTATGAAAAACATCATCTTGACTGCCTTATATGTATTGGTGGAGGGGGTACACAGAAGAATGCATATAAGCTGGTTAATAAAGGTCTGAACATTATAACACTGCCCAAGACAATTGATAATGATGTGGCAATGACTGACGTTACTTTTGGTTTTGATACAGCACTCAGCATAGCTGTAGATGCCATAGATCGACTGCACAGTACGGCACATAGTCATCACAGGATTATAGTAGTCGAAATTATGGGACACTGGACCGGCTGGTTAGCCCTGGGGGCTGGTCTTGCCGGTGGGGCTGATGTTATTCTTATTCCTGAAATACCTTATGATATAAAAGTCGTTGCCGAGTCTATTTTAAAAAGAAGCAGGCTTGGTTCACCTTTTAGTATTGTTGCTGTGGCAGAAGGGGCATTATCAAAAGAAGAGGCTCTGGCAATAAAAAAGATAGATGAAAAAATTGAAAAGACCGAGGATAAAGAGCAAAAATTAAAGCTTACATCAGAACTGGCAGCCTTAAGAGCGCTGCGGGAAGGTAATACAATGAGACTGGCCGCATTGCTTGAAGACATGACCAGTCTTGAATCCAGGGTAACAATATTAGGCCACCTGCAGAGGGGAGGGACACCCTCAGCTGCAGACAGACTTTTAGCAACACAACTGGGTACTGCATGTGCTGATTATATTGAACAGGGAATATTCGGTGTTATGGTAGCTGCAAGAGGTAATACCACCAAACCTGTACCGCTTGAACAGGTTGTTGGTGTAAGGAAATTTGTACCGACAGACCATGAATGGATAAAAAGTGCAAGAGCAGTCGGTACATGTATGGGTGATAAATAAAAAAAGCTACCTTGATATTAAGATAGCTCTTCTGTTATATTTTTAATTCCCGTGACTGTCATTAGTCGTCTTTACCTCGAAACGACATTATATCCCGGTCAAAAACATACAAATTTTTGGTATCCAAAAGATTTAGTTTATCAAGGATTTCGGTTGCTGAAGCTTCTTCTTCTATTTGTTCAGCAACAAACCACTGAATCCAGTTATGAGTTGTATAATCCTTTTCCTGAGCACATAACGCAATAATCTCATTAATTGATTTTGTTATAAACTGCTCATGTTTTAAAACAGCTTTAAACATTTCCGGTACTGTAGCATGATCAACAGGAGGTTGCTTAAATGGAGGAATGATGGCATGACCGCCACGCTCATTAATATAACCAACTAACTTCAGCATATGCATTTTCTCTTCTTCAGCCTGAGCATAAAGCCATGTGGCTATTCCTGCATATCCCTTGGTTTCAGCCCAGGATGCCATGGATAAATACAGATTAGACGAGTAACCTTCCTTTTCAACCTGCGCATTTAAAATATCTTCAATTTTTTTGCTTAACATATTATCAGGATTTTTTGTTATTAATAGTGTTTGTTAGTCTAATAACAATGAAATGTTAAAAATGTTTATTCTACATATTTTTGATTATCTCATTGCCAAATTCAGAAGTTTTTAATTTTTTTGCTCCATCCATCAGCCTCTCAAAATCGTATGTTACCTTTTTCGCTAAAATAGCTTTCTGTAATCCGCTAATTATTAGCTGGGTAGCTTCTTTCCAGCCAAGATAATCAAGCATTAATACACCTGACAATATTAATGAGCCGGGATTTACTTTATCCTGTCCTGCATATTTTGGGGCAGTACCATGAGTAGCTTCAAATATTGCATGTCCTGTTTCATAATTAATATTTGCTCCCGGTGCAATTCCAATACCTCCAACTATTGCGGCCAGAGCATCTGAGATATAATCTCCATTAAGATTCATAGTTGCTATTACTGAGTATTCTGCAGGTCTGGTTAAAATCTGCTGTAAAAAAGCATCAGCAATAACATCTTTTATTATAATTTCTTTTCCAGTCTCCGGATTATTGAATGAACACCATGGTCCCCCGTTAATAACTTTAGCACCAAACTCATCCATCGCCAGCTGGTAACCCCAGTCGCGAAAGGCCCCTTCGGTAAACTTCATGATATTACCTTTATGTACAAAGGTTACTGATGGCAATTGATGCTTAACAGCATAATTAATTGCTGCCCTCACAAGTCTTTCAGTACCTTCCTTTGAAATTGGCTTAATACCTATTGATGTTGTATAGGGAAACCTGATTTTGGTAACGCCCATTTCATCCTGAAGAAAAGCCTTTACTTTATCTACCTCCATTGTACCCATCATCCATTCTATTCCGGCATAAATATCTTCTGAGTTTTCACGAAAGATAACCATGTCAGTTTTTTGAGGATGCTTTACCGGGGAAGGCACTCCCTGGTAATACTTAACCGGGCGCAGACAAACATATAAATCAAGCAACTGACGTAATGTTACATTAAGAGAGCGTATTCCGCCACCAACAGGAGTGGTCAGCGGTCCTTTAATTGCCACCAGATACTCCCTTATAGTGTCAAGTGTTTTATCAGGTAGCCACTCACCTGATTTCTTAAAGGATTTCTCACCTGCAAAAACTTCCTTCCATATAATTTTTCTTTTCCCTTTATACGCTTTTTCCACTGCAGCATTAAAAACTCTGACAGATGCAGCCCATATATCAGGGCCTGTGCCGTCACCTTCAATAAATGGTATAACCGGGTCATCAGGAATATTCAATACTCCCCTGGTCATTGTAATTTTTTTTCCTTCCATTAATTATTTGGTTATTTAGTTATTTGTTTATTTATTAATTTATTCAGCAATACAGCAATATAACAATAGAGCAATTTCCCTTACTCAAAATCCAGGTTGAATTCCTGCTTAAGTTTGTTTAAGAGCGGATTCTTCTGGCTCAGATACTTAAATTTCTCCTCAGATGTATATGGTTTTTTATCTTCATCAACCTCTTTGCGTATTTTTACTGCAATGCTTAATGATTCATTACCGGATTTGTCCCTTAAAAAATTTACAAGTTCCGATTTTATTTTTGAGTTGAAATCATCAAATTGTGCATTATTACTTAATTCCAGTTCAATTAAGCCATCCTTGGTTAAATTTGGGTAATGACTTGTTAACGTACTATACATTCTGGGCATACTATCCTTAATAGATTCCGTGAAATCTTTCCAGAGATCATGAAGCACCTCAACAGAAATAGTGATTTCATCTTCTTTGTCCTGTGATATTTCAGGAAGATTGTCTTCCGGTTTATCAACAACATGATTCTCATCTGCTAACTTGTCAGCATCTTTTAAAGCTTCTTTAATAGATATTGATGATTTAAATTTAGTTTGAGAAGTAAATTTTTCCTGTTTTTTTACCGGTTCAGCATCTGAAGAGTCATCTTTAATTTGCACTGTTTCATCTTCCTTGTCTGTATCTTGCTTTTTATGTTCTGGTTTGGATTGCGGTTTGCCTGGCTGATCTGTCAGTTTGTTTTTTTTTTCGTCAATGATGTTGCACAATTTTATAAGTGCAAGTTCAACATGCAGTCTTTGATTTTTACTGGTTCTGTAACCAATATCACAGGCACTGCATATTTCAAGAGCCTTAAATATAAAATCTGATGAGCATTTTTCCGCGTAGGTCAGGTATTTTTGTTTAACTGTACTGCCTGCCTCAAGTAGTTGTATGGTTTGTTTATCTTTACATACAAGTAAGTCTCTCAAATGATTGCTTAATCCGTTAATAAAGTTATGGCCATCAAATCCGTTATTTAAAATATCATTAAAAATCAACATGGCCTGCGAAACGTCATGTTTCATAAAAGCATCAGTTAAATTAAAGTAATATTCATAGTCCAGTACATTTAAAATGTCTATAACACCTTTATATGTTATTTTTTTATTTAAAAAAACCACCAGCTGATCATAAATTGACAAAGCATCGCGCATTGCCCCGTCTGCTTTTTGTGCAATAATATTAAATGCATCTGTTTCATATTCAACACCTTCCTGCTTAGATATAAATTCTAAATATTTGATTATATCTTCTACCTGAATTCTATTAAAATCATAAATCTGACAACGGGATAAAATTGTGGGTATAATTTTATGCTTTTCAGTTGTTGCCAGTATATATATAGCATGGGATGGCGGTTCTTCCAGAGTTTTAAGAAAGGCATTGAAGGCAGACTGGGAAAGCATATGTATTTCATCCACGATATAAATACTGTATTTGCCGACCTGGGGCGGTACACGAACCTGCTCAATTAGATTTCGGATATCATCAACTGAATTGTTTGATGCAGCATCTAATTCATGAATATTGTATGCCCTGGATTCATTAAATGACTTACATGATTCGCATTTATTGCAAGCCTCAAGCTTATCATTAAGATTTATGCAATTTACTGTTTTGGCAAATATCCTGGCACATGTTGTTTTACCTATTCCCCTGGGTCCGCAAAACAGATATGCATGAGCTATCTGGTTGCTTTTTATGGCATTTTTTAAAGTTGTAGTTATGGATGATTGTCCAACTACTGAATCGAATGTGTCGGGTCTGTATTTTCTTGCTGATACTATGAAATTTTCCATGCTGTCATTTGTATGATATGGCAAATATATTTAATTATTAATTTAAAATGAAAAAGAAATTTTTTGTACAAACTTTGTAGTTTATTATCAGCCATATGACTTAAATTAACAGGATATATAAAATATTTTGCCTGAATCCTTAAAAGGATTTAAAGAAATATCTAAAAAACACTCATTTTGTTTGAATAGAAAAAAAAAGTTCATATTTTTGCGTCCCTAAATTTTGTATATAAAAAGTTAAATATGATAAATAATTACGAAACCGTTTTCATAGCAACTCCCGTTTTATCTGAGACCCAGATGAAGGAAGCGGTTGATAAATTTAAGTCTGTTATTACCAGTAATAAAGGTGAAATAGTAAGTGAGGAGAACTGGGGTTTAAGGAAACTGGCATATCCGATTCAAAAAAAATCTACGGGTTTTTATTATTTGATTGAATTTAAGAGTGAAGGTAAACTTGTTGAAAAACTTGAAACAGATTACAAACGGGATGAACGGATAATTCGTTTTATGACAGTAAAAATGGATAAATATGCTGTTGAATATAGTGAGAAGAGAAAAAGTAAAAAACAAACCGAAGAACCGGTAAAGGAGGAATAACATGAGCCAGAATCAATCAGAAATAAGATATTTAACACCCCCTGCAGTAGAAATCAGGAAGGTAAAATATTGCCGTTTTAAGAAGAACAGGATTAAATATATTGATTATAAAGATCCTGAATTCTTAAAAAGGTTTCTCAATGAGCAGGGTAAAATATTGCCCAGAAGAGTTACGGGAAATTCTTTAAAGTATCAGCGTAAGCTGGCTATAGCCGTAAAAAGGGCCAGGCATATAGCTTTATTGCCTTATGTTACAGATCTACTGAAATAAACAGGAGTAAACAGCATGGAAATAATTCTTAAACAGGATATCCCTAATTTGGGTTATAAGGACGAAATCGTTGTTGTTAAGGATGGCTACGCGCGAAATTATCTTATTCCCAAAGGTCTTGCAATAGGAGCAACCCGGTCAATTAAAAAAGCACATACTGAGATACTCAGGCAAAAAGCTCACAAAGAAGAGAAAATAAAAAACGAAGCACTGGAGTTAGCCGAAAAACTAAAGGAGCTTAAATTAACAATAGGAGCCAAAACAAGTTCAAAAGGAAAAATATTCGGATCTGTTAACACTATACAGATTGCTGAAGCTCTCAAAGAAAAAGGATATACAATTGACAGAAAGAATATTACTTTTAAGGAAGAATTAATAAAAGAAGTAGGAAATTATACTGCACTGGTTAAATTGCACAAAGAGGTAGAGGCAGAAATACCTTTTGAGATTATTGCCGAATAGAACTTATGTTTCAGCAAGAGATCCAAAATCTGTTATATTAACCTTATCTTACTGCAGTAGTTTCAATTTCTAACTTTACTCCCCTGGGTAAGTTTGATACTTCATAAGTAGACCTGGCAGGTGAATTTTCGGAAAAATATTCTGCATATACATCATTCATTTTCTGAAAGTCATTTATATCAGCCAGTAAACATGTAGCCTTAACAACATCCTTAAATTTATAGCCTGCTGCTTTCAATATCTCACCAATATTTTTCATTACCTGATGTGTTTGTTCGGTAATATCTTCGCCAATAATTCTGCCTGTTGAAGCATCCAATGGAATCTGTCCGCTCAGATAAACAGTATTACCGGCCTGGACGGCCTGGCTGTATGGACCTATAGCACTGGGAGCATTAGAAGTAACTATTATTCTACGTTTCATCCGTTTAATATTTTTAAGTTTTTGTTTAGCTTAAATTGCAACATAAATTATTTTATGTATTAATATAATAAAAACTACATATAATCATACCAGTTCTTCTTTTTATCATATTTCAAATCACGAAGAATTGAGGATTTGGCATTAATAGTAAACGAATAGTGCCTGTGAGGGCCAAAAGGCACTATGGCAAACCGCATTTCCCAGCAATGCAAATCCCTGTGCAAATTTAAATTAGTTACAGTCATTTTCTTTTTTTCAAAATCATACCCGGTATTGCCTCCTATTTTCCACTTTTTAGTCAGACTAATATCGCCTGATAAGCGGACTGTCTGTATAATAGACTTTGAACTGGCCAGTCCGGCTTTCGAATAAGACCAGTTATAATTAACCGATAAACTCCATGGTACACTGAAGTCAACATAATCACCGGAATAATAACCCTCATACTCGGGAAAAAGTCCCGGAGTTCTTGCTGTTACCTCCTCTTCCTCTTCTTTTTCTTCTTCCTGTTTTTTACCTCCGGCAGTCGACCTGAATGACATACTTATATCAAATCCTGCTCTGACAAGCCTTGCAATTTTCCCGGATTCCTTTATCAGGTACAAATTTGTTTCTCTTCCCATAGAATCCAGGGTATAAGGACTAAAAGTACTGTTGAATCTGAGGTTGATCTTATTTTCCAATAATCTGGTGGAACCTGTCATATTTATATTGGACCATCTTTTATCATCTTTAAAAGGATTATAATTAGCAGAAAAATTAAGATTTTCAATTAATTTGATTTTCTTTGGTGTTCCCGTTGTATCATTTTTTGGTCTTACTTTTAATTCCACTGTATTACTGAGACCCAGGTTTACAGAACCACTCTTGCCTGTTGGGACAGGAGTGCCGTATATGTAATTTTCATATATTGAATACTCGTATTCTTCCGGGGGTATTGTCACAGACTTAGGATATTTTAAGGTCCTGTAATAATCTGGCATTATGCTCGAAATATCAGGTGTAAAATTAAAACTTGCAGATGGCGTAATTACGTGCCTTAGAGCCATAAAATATGATTCTTCACGGGCAGACTGAACCATACCATAAATTTTCGGATTTGCCGAAAAACTTATTGACGGAATAATAGCATGTGCGTAACTTAATCCCCTGATTGTATCTACTATCAAACCTCCTGTTCCTCCGTAATAAAAAGCAGTATCAGGAACCGCCTTACTAATCTGACTTCCGTATAAAACACCATTATAGCTTAATGAGGGATTAATATTTATCAGATTAAAGAGTTTCAGATTTGCCATGGAGAAAGGTATTGAATGCTTAAACCCGTTTTTCATATTCTCCAGAGTACTACTTGTAAATAAGGTTGAATCAATTGCACTTATCCGGTTTTCAAAATTTGCCGAGTAGCTCATCTGTATATTCTCAAACCACTTAAACTTACCACTGCTTTTCCCGAATCTGAAAGGATAAATCCGGCTCATATTAAATGATACCTTCGGGAGATTCATATTAACAGTATTGTTCAAGCTGTTTTGAGAGTGATTTAAACTTGCAGCCAGATTAAATGGTGTCCCTGGCCACCTTTTAGAAAAAGCTACACTCGAGCTTTTTGTATTTGTCACATATTCACCCATATCATAACTGTGATTTTTATCATACTGGGAGGATGAAAGATTTACGCTTGCCGAAAATGTACGAGTGGGGTTTGCCTTGGGACTCTGAGTATGACTCCATCGTATTGAATAATCTCTTGATTTTGTTGCAACCGGATTCTCAGTTTCTATCTTATTAAAGTAAAATCTGGAGCTGAAATTACCGGTAAATTTATAGCGCTTGACATATCTTGAAGAGGTGCTGATACCCCAGGTACCATGAGAATATACATCACCCATAACACTTAGATCAAAATAATCACTGAGTACAAAATACCATCCTCCGTTTCGTAAATATAGTCCGCGTCTTTGTTCATAACCATATGTAGGGATTATTAACCCTGAAGATCTTTCTTTTGTATTGGGAAAAAAACCAAAAGGCAAAAATAGCGGTAACGGGATGTCTTCCATAACAAGATAGGCAGGACCGCTAATTATCTTTTTTTCAGGGATCACAATGGCTCTGGTTAATCCAATATAAAAATGAGGATGCTCCGCATCACATGTAGTATATTTTCCGCTTTTCATGTGAATATGCCCACTTTCCAGCCGCTTGGTCTGCTTACTGTGCAGGTATCCTTCACCCTGCTGAGTAAATATGTACTTTATAACACCTTTCTTTGTATCAAAGTTATATTTTAATGTATCGGACCGGAAAGTCTCGTCACCCTGCTTAAAAACAGGTTTACCGGTTGGTTTTCCGGCAGTATCAGAAAGGCTCGTGGCCATTACAACATTATTTGTCATGTCAAATTCAATATAGTCTGCCTTTAGCTCAATATTCTGATAATTTACCTGAGCTTCACCGTATAAATACACTTTCTGTTCTGCCAGTGAGATCTTAAATGAATCTAATGAATTATAATGGACTTCTGATTCAATAGGGCTCTTTTTGGGTTTCTTAATCCCCGGTAATGTTGTATCCACATCTGTTTTAGTGCTGAATTGAGCAAGACTGTCCAGTCTGTCTATTGGTATTGTATCCACATCTGTTTTAATGCTGAATTGAGAAATACTGTCCGGCCTGTTTAACAGTATTATATCATTAGAGGGAATTTTGTCCTGTGCCTTACAAATAAAATATGTAATAAAAAAAAATTCAATAGTAAAAATCAGTTTCAATATATTATGCAATTGGTTCCTCAAAATTATAATATCTCCATTCATTCTAATTATTGCTTTAAAATTACCCCATATTTTTTTAACAATTAATTTTGTTTAATAATGTTTGCCAATCTGTGTTTTAAACATTTTAAGATAAATTCTTTAAAAATAATTCGAGATTTTAACAAGTATTAGTACTATTTTTGCACAAGTATTATAATAGAGAAAGCTGTAAAACTAATAAATTATACGTTTTTCGAATGTATAAAAAAAAAATAAGCATAATTATCAGTAAACGTTCAATTGCGACTATTCTTGCATTTTTTTCCATTATTTTGTTAATCTCAGGACAAAGCAACCTGCATAATGACGATTACAGGGTAGACACTATCGTCATTGATCCCGGACATGGGGGTAAGGATCCCGGGACATCCGGCATATATGCAAATGAAAAAGATATAGTATTATCTATTGCCCTTAAACTTGGTGAATATATCCAAACAAGGCTGGCAAATGTAAAAGTAATATATACACGTACAACAGATGAATATGTTCCGCTTCATGAAAGAGCCAATATAGCAAATTCGCATAATGCTGATTTATATATTTCCATACATGCAAATGGTATGCCCGGAAAGGATGATGCCTATGGCACAGAAACATTTGTTCTTGGACTTCATAGAGCAGAAGAGAATTTTGAAGTTGCAAAACGTGAAAACTCTGTTATTCTTCTTGAGGATGATTACTCTACAAGATATGAAGGATTCGATCCCCATTCACCTGAGACTTATATAATGCTGGCTCTTATGCAAAAGGTATATTTTGGTCATAGTATAAACTTTGCCAAGTATGTACAGGATCAGTTCAGAGAAAGAGCACAGAGAAAGGACAGGGGCGTGAAACAACAGGGATTGCTGGTTTTAGCACAATCGGCGATGCCGGCTGTATTAATAGAAGTTGGATTCCTGACTAATCCTGTCGAAGAACAGTATTTAATTTCAGAGGCCGGGCAGGATTATATTGCTTCTGCAATATTCAGGGCATTCAAAGAATATAAAAATACAATCGAATCAGGAAATATTATTACTCAACTAAATAATTCAAGCGGGCTTCACTATTATGATAGTCTTTCTTATGAGTCCAATGAAGATGAAACAATAAATCCGGATAACAAAGAGAATCCCGCACGGGATTCAGATAGTTCAGAAGATAATTCTTATAAAATTGTAAAACGTAATCCGGATATTTTCTTTAAGGTTCAGATAACAGCTTCAACCCATCGTATACCCCTGAATTCCGATGTTTTTGAAAATTTTAGCGAAATACAGGAATTTTATATATCAGATATTTATAAATATGCAGTAGGGAAAAAACAAACTTATGAGGAAATAGTTGAGTACAGTAAATCTGTTAAACCCCGGTTTCCGGATGCATTTGTAATTGCAGTTAAAGAGGATAAAATTATCCCTTTGAGTAAAGCACTAAAAGAATTAAAGAATAACTGACAGAAAATTATAAAATATGAAAATATCTAAAGAAGTAAAGATTGGCATTATTGCACTAATAACACTCGTAGGCTTTTTCTGGGGACTAAATTTTTTAAAAGGTATTAATATATTCAAATCAATTGATGAATACTATGTTATTTATGATAATATTGAAGGATTGATTGAATCAGGGGTTGTTTATTTAAATGGCTATAAAGTGGGGAATGTAAGAGAAATTCATTTTGACAGGAAAAATCCCGGTAAAATAGCCGTGAGGTTTGCACTGGAAGAAAAAGTAAACATTCCTAAAAATTCTGTTGCCTTAATTACAAGCTCAAGCATGATTTCAGAGATTAAGGATATAAATCTGATTTTAAGTGATAGCAGTGTAATATGCAGACCCGGAGACACAATAACAGGAGCTCTGGATAAAGGAATGTCAGAAATAATTGACCCCATAAAGTTTCAGGCTGAACAAACTATAGCTAATATTGATTCTGTACTTACTGTTATTAAGCAAATCTTTAATAAAACTGCACAGGCTAATCTTCAGCATACTATTGCAAATATTGACAGTATTACTACAGGTTTTAGCAGCTCTTTGAATTCAAATGGTAACATTACAAGAAGTCTTGATAATCTTGCAGAAATAACTTATAGCCTCAAAAGTAAGAGTAAAGAACTGTCTTCACTGCTGGTAAACCTGTCCGCTTTTTCGGATTCATTAGCCAAATCAGAAATAAAAGCCACTATATATAATACCAATAAAACAGTAGAGGAAACAACTGAAATTCTTGAAAAAATAAATAGTGGACAAGGTACTTTTGGTATGTTAATACACAATGATACTCTTTATCAGAATTTAAAAAATGCTTCTGAGAACCTTGATATTTTATTAAAGGATCTGAAAGAACATCCTAAAAGATATGTACATTTCTCACTTTTTGGCAGCAAAAAGGAACAAAAAAAATCTGATTAAAATATTCGGTTAATTATTTCTGGAAGTTTATAAAATTTTCAATTTAAACAAAGTCTAAATTAACTTAGACTATAAAAATTAACTTAAGCTTCAATTAAGGTTCATTAAATGGTTAATTAACAATTTATTAAAATAACTATTATTATATATATTGATATTCAGTACATTACGTTTTTTTTTATTTTTTTTAAATTTTAATATTCTGATAATAAAATCAATATCTTTTTATTATTAAAGTCAATAGAAAATATATTTTTTTTTTAATATTTTTTTCAACATATTGCTAATAGAAAATAAATATGCTTCCAAAATTATAAATACCTAAAACTTAAAATATTAAAAAAATGTATAAGGAAGTCTGGAATAATTGTTTAAAAATTATCAAAGACAACGTTCCTTCAATAAGCTTCAGAACATGGTTTGAGCCCATAGTTCCCTTGAGATTGGAAAATAAGGTATTGACCATCCAGGTTCCAAGTCCGTTTTTCTATGAGTATTTAGAAGAAAAATATATTGAGATTATCAGTAAGACTCTGAGAAAAGAACTTGGATATGATGCCAAGCTGGAATATAGCATAGTAATGGAGAATTCCAGCTATTCCAATTCACGTCCGTATACAGTGAAACTTCCTACTCAGAACAAAACAGAGTTAAAAAATAAACCTCTTAGTGTCCCGTTAAACATTGAAGAAAATGCTATAAAAAATCCTTTTATTATTCCGGGAATAAAGAAGCTGAATGTTGATCCTCATTTAAATCCGGACAATTCTTTTGAGAATTTTGTTGAAGGTGAATGCAATCGATTGGCCAGATCTGCCGGATATGCCGTGGCCAATAATCCGGGAGGTACAGCATTTAACCCTTTGCTTATATACGGTGATTCAGGATTAGGAAAAACACATCTCACACAAGCTATAGGTATTGAGATTAAGAAAAAGTTTCCTGACAAAACGGTGCTGTATGTTAATGCCAACAAATTTCAGACTCAATTTGTAGAATCCATAAGAAACAATAATAAGAATGATTTTCTGCACTTCTACCAGATGATAGATGTATTGATTATTGATGATGTTCATGAATTTGCCGGAAAGGAAAAAACTCAGGATACCTTTTTTCACATTTTTAATCATATGCATCAATCAGGCAAGCAGTTAATATTAACTTCAGACAAGCCGCCTGTAGAACTACAGGGGTTGGAACAGCGCCTATTATCGAGATTTAAATGGGGATTATCCGCTGATTTGCAAATTCCGGATTATGAAACAAGAATAGCTATTTTAAGGCAAAAGACATATAAAGATGGCATTGAACTCCCGGAAGAGGTCATTGAATACATTGCCACGCAAATAACAGATAATATAAGAGAACTTGAGGGAGCACTGATCTCATTACTGGCACAATCTACTCTTAATAAGAAAGAAATTACGCTTGATTTGGCAAAAGAGATGATAGATAAGCTGATAAAGAATACCAAGCGTGAAGTGTCAATCGACTATATCCAGAAGGTTGTTTGTAATTATTTTGACATTGGCATTGATGCCATACAGTCAAAAACCCGAAAGAGAGAAATAGTCCAGGCCCGTCAGGTTGCAATGTTTTTTTCGAAAAACCTGACTAAATCTTCTCTGGCAACTATTGGTTCTCAAATAGGAGGTAAAGACCATGCAACAGTATTACATGCATGCAAAACAGTAAATAACCTCATTGACACTGATAAACATTTCCGAAGTCAGATTGAAGATATAGAGAAAAAGTTGAAATTCTGAAATTAAACCCAGGAAAACAGGTTCAGCTATATGAACCTGTTTTTTTATCTTATGACAGAAGATACCTTTCGCACAATATCCGGCAAAGCAGAAGGATTATATAAAATTAAGGGGAGTAAATTCCTTGCGTTTGGCTTTCCTGTTTCTTCTGAAGAAGAAATAAAAAAAATAATATCTGAAACCAGGAAAAAATACCATGATGCAAGACACTGTAGTTATGCATACCGGATAGGTACAACAAATGAAATATCCCGGATTAATGATGACGGTGAGCCTGTTAATACCGCAGGGAAACCTATTTACGGGCAGATTATTTCAAATAACTTAACAAACATCCTGATTATTGTTGTGAGATACTTTGGAGGAACACTCCTGGGTAAAGGTGGTTTAATAAAAGCATATAAATCTGCTGCTGCTGATATGCTGTCAAATGCTGAAATTATTGTTAAGGATGTTGACAGGCTATATAAAATAAATTTTAATTATAATGTAATAAGTGCAGTATTGAAAATCCTGGATAAAGAAAAATTAAGCAAAACAGACTATGAATTTGATCAGCATTGCTCTATTATAACCAGAATTAAAGTGAGCAAAGAAAAAAGTATAATTTCCCGGCTTGAAAGAATAAGCTCTGTGGAAGTAGTTGCCATATGAGATCAAAATAAAAAGTTTTAATTTTATATCAACAAATATTTACTTAGATATATTTCTTACATATATTTACTAATAATAAACTGCAAAATCCTTTTGAATAATGAAAGGTAAAAGTCTTGTATCTATAAATGATTATACCAAGGAGGAATACATAAAAATTTTAGACCTGGCTGAGATATTTGAAAACAAACCTGTTCAAAATCTTCTGCAGGGAAAAGTTATTGCCAGTCTTTTTTTTGAACCCTCAACAAGGACCAGGCTGAGTTTTGATAGTGCTGTAAATAAGCTTGGTGGGAAAGTAATAGGTTTCAGTGACACTCATTCATCAAGTATTACCAAGGGTGAAACCTTGTATGACACGATAAGAATTGTCAGCAATTACTGTGACCTGATAGTTATGCGCCATCCACTGGAGGGTAGTGCACGATATGCAAGTGAAATTACAAGTGTACCAGTAATTAATGCGGGCGATGGGGCTAATCAGCACCCTACACAAACATTGCTGGATTTATATTCTATCAGAAAAACCCAGGGCACACTTGATAACTTGAATATTTTTATGGTCGGTGATTTGAAATATGGGCGTACCGTTCATTCACTTCTTATGGCAATGTCTAAGTTTGATACTACTTTCAACTTTATTTCCCCGGACGAGCTTAAATTGCCAGAGGGATATAAGCTATTTCTGGAAAATCAAGGGCTGAAATATTATGAACATAAAGACTTTACTGATATTATATCAAAAGCTGATATCATCTATATGACGAGAGTACAAAAAGAAAGGTTTTCTGATCCTATTGAATACGAAAGGACAAAAAATGCTTATGTTTTAAAGAATGAATTTTTAGCCAGTACAAAGGAGAATATGAGGGTATTACATCCGTTACCCCGTGTAAATGAGATAGAGAAAGAGGTTGATCTTAATCCTAAGGCATATTATTTCACACAGGCATTAAACGGTGTTTTCATCCGACAAGCGATTATAACTTCTATACTTGGTTTAATATAATATTAAAAATATCTTTACAAATGAAAGATAAAATACTGGAAGTAAGTGCCATAAAAAACGGTACGGTAATAGACCACATTCCTGCCAACAGTCTGTTTAAAGTAATTTCAATATTAGGTCTTGACAAAATATGTAACAAAATTACTTTTGGCACCAATCTGGAAAGTCAAAAGCTCGGACAAAAGGCTATAATTAAACTTTCTGATGTCTTCTTTCTGGATAAAGACATAAATAAAATCGCCCTTGTTGCTCCTCAGGCAAAACTTAACATAATAAAGAATTATAAAGTGACAGAAAAAAAAATAGTTGAAGTACCTGATGAGATAATAGGTATAGTTAAATGTATGAATCCGCAATGTATTACCAATGAAGAAAAAATTATAACCAAATACCAGGTTGTGTCAAAAAAAGATGTAAAACTCAAATGTTATTATTGTGAAAAAATAACTGATCAGGATAATATTGTGATAATTTGATACTATTTTCTTAACCTTTCATAGGAACGTACCAATAACTCATCTTTCCTTATAGCTCTATAAGCCAGAAAAGTAAAAACAATTGAAATAACCGGAAATATTACCGATAATTGAAATGCATGCTCAATAACCGTAAGACCACTAATAATTATTTGTTTCTTTATAGCGATAAAGTAGTAGTAAGTTAGTCCAGACAGTCCCACAAGCAATAAGATGTTGAAAATACATAATCTTATCTGCATGATTCTGGCAGCGTAAAGGAAGATATTAATGAAGCTTATCAGACCTATTATACATGTAAGAGCCGTTACCGGCCATGTGGAATAAAAAACTTTTGATTTGTCTTTAGAATATATTTTTGCACCGTAGTTCTTGTATATGACTACTTCTTTTACATCAACAGTTCCCTTTTCATTAGTTGCTTTTTTTCTTTCAACAGCTATTTCCGCTATAGGTAAAACCAGTAAAAACATCATTAAAACGCTTACGATTAAGAGGTATATAGATTGTATCCTTTGTATCATATGTTGGGCCTCGCTTTTATAATGGTTTAACAATAACTATCAGAGCAACAAAAATACTTTTTTTTACTGAAATCAAAGATAAATGGTAATTCAATTAATAGAAAATGATGTTACTAACATATGTTAATTAGTAAAATTGTACCATTTTCAAATTTTGAATAGTTTTGAGAAAATCTGGTTTCAAAATAATATGAATAATAATAAAATAAAGGCTCTCATTTCACTTTTGGATGATCCTGATTCCGAAATAATAAATGTAGTGTCAGATAGTCTGATGCAGCAAGGTCTTAATGCTATTCCTGAACTTGAAAAAGCATGGGAAAATACATTTGACGAAGTACTACAAAATCGTTTGGGGAATGTAATTCAGAATATCCAGTTGAACTATGCAAGAAACAATCTTGAAAAATGGATAAAAACAGGAGCCGAATATGTTCTTGAAGGAGCATTCTATATAGCTCAATACCAATTTCCATATATAAATATGAAGGATCTTTACAGAGAAATTGAAAATATCCGTAAAGATGTATGGCTGGAAATAAACAATAATCTCACTGCCCTTGAAAAAGTAAAGATAATGAATTACATAATCTTCGATATTTACAAATACTCTAAAAATATTACCGATATTTACGCTCCACAGAATTCCTTTATAAATCAGGTAATAGAAACCAAGAAAGGAAATCCGATATCATTGTCGATAATATACTTATCTGTTGCTCACAGGCTTGATTTACCTATATATGGGGTAAACCTTCCACAAAATTTTATACTTGCATATAAAGATGAATATAACTCTTATGATTCAAGTAATGGGAATGATGAAATATTGTTTTATATAAATCCATTTAACAACGGAGCAGTACTCGGGAAAAGTGAAATCGAATATTTTATTTCACATCATATGCTTCAAAGAGAGGAAACATATTTTGCGCCCTGTTCCAATGATGAAATAATAATACAGTTAGCAGATACCCTGGTAATGTCTTATGAAAGACTGGGCTTTTATGAAAAAGCTGAGAAGTACAAGTTACTGCTGGAAACCTTAAAACAAATTCACTAAAGACTTATTTTGCATAGCTTACGGCACGGGTTTCCCTGATAACGGTAATTTTAATCTGACCCGGATAAGTCATCTCATCCTGAATCTTTTTGGCTATCTCGTTGGAAAGATTATCTGCTTCCTGATCAGTTATTTTTTCACTTCCAACAATTACCCTAAGCTCTCTGCCCGCCTGAATAGCATATGTTTTCATAACACCTGGATGTGACAGGGCTAAAGCTTCAAGGTCTTTAAGACGTTTTATATATGATTCAACTACTTCCCTTCTTGCTCCTGGCCGTGCTCCTGAAATTGCATCACATACCTGTACAATCGGAGATATCAGACTGGTCATTTCCACTTCATCATGATGTGAGCCAATAGCATTGCATATTTCAGGCTTTTCTTTATATTTCTCGGCAAGCTTCATACCATGTATGGCATGAGGTATTTCCGGATCATCATCAGGTACTTTACCAATATCATGTAATAATCCGGCTCTCTTTGCAATTTTTGAATTTAAGCCGAGTTCATTTGCCATAACAGCACTTAAGTTTGCTACCTCACGGGAATGCTGCAAAAGATTCTGGCCATAAGATGAACGATATTTCATTTTACCTATCAGACGTATCAGTTCAGGGTGAAGTCCATGAATTCCCAGATCTATTACGGTTCTTTTGCCAACTTCAACAATCTCTTCTTCAACCTGTTTTTGTGTTTTTGTAACAATTTCTTCTATACGTGCAGGATGAATCCTTCCATCAGTAACCAGCTGGTGTAACGCTAGCCTGGCAATTTCTCTGCGTACAGGATCAAAAGATGACAATACTATAGCTTCAGGTGTATCATCAACAACTATTTCTACACCTGTTGCTGCCTCCAGGGCACGGATATTTCTCCCTTCTCTTCCTATTATTCTTCCCTTAATCTCATCGCTTTCAATATTGAATACAGTAACAGAATTTTCAATTGCTGTTTCCGATGCAATACGTTGTATTGTCTCTATAATAATCTTTTTTGCCTCAGTGGAAGCAGTCATCTTTGCCTCATCCATAATTTCATTTATGTATGACATGGCTTCAGATTTGGCCTCTTCCTTTAGCGATTCTATAAGTAGTTCCTTTGCTTCTTCTGCTGATAAACCGGAAATAGCTTCAAGCTGTTCAACCTGTTGCTTATGAATTTTTTCAAGTTCTTCATTTTTCTTATCAACAATGGATATCTGTGTGTTTAAACTCTCGCGTATAGCATCGATTTCATTTTTTGCACGCTGGTTCTCTTCAAATTTCTGGGATAATAATGTTTCTTTTTGTTTTAATTTTGATTCAGCAGCAAATATTTTATTATTCTTTTCATTAATATATTTCTCATGCTCTGATTTCAACTGAAGGAATTTTTCTTTTGCCTGTAAAATCTTATCCCTTTTAATAACTTCAGCATCCAGCTCTGCTCCACCCAGAATATTATTCTTCTTTCTTTTTAAAATAATATTCCACATACAATAAGAAACTATGACACCCCCTATAAATGTGGATGTCGCGATAATTGCACTTTTTATTACAGTTGCAATATCTGCTAATATCATTAGAATATTCATCATTTATTAGTTTTATTATTGTAAAAAAAACCCGCATATGTTTCCTCGTGTTGATAAAACCCCATTTCGTCATGGGTGGAGTCGCCAGTTTGTTTCGAGGTTCCACTGTCTTCCGAAAAAGATTCTCAATAAATTGAGACTATGGCCTGCTCTTGCCAAGCTGAGCAAAACTCCAATTTGTATAATGTTGAGTTTCACAAACAAAAGAAGAAACTATGCGGGCTATTTCTTCAGTATTTTAAAGAACGTATATTACTCTCCTTTCAAATATTCTTCAAGTTCCTCATTTAATTCTTTTACATTTTCTTCAAGTTCTGAAAAATCATACTTCTGATCATGGTCAATAATCTTTGTTACAAACTGCAGGGCAGCCATTGCCAGAAAATCCTGTGTGTCCTTATCAGCATATTTTTGTCTGTATTGAAGAACTTTTTCATTAATCATCCTGGCTGCATTCCTGATCTTTTCTTCATCCTTTCTGTCAATCTTTAATGGATAATATCTGTCAGCTACATTCACTTTTATTGATAGCTTATCTTCCATTATATTTAAAAAAATGTTTATCTATTTAAAAGAGCAATACATTTATCAATCTCCCGCACAATTCTGTTAACCTTTATCTTTGCATCATGATTACTATCATCGGTTGATGCAATAGCTTTGGCTAATTTCAAATTATTATACTTTAATTCGTTGTCTTTTATCTTATCTTCTAAGTTAGTTATTTTATGTGTTAATTCTTTATTTTTTGTAACAATTTCGCGATTTTTTTCTTTTTGTTCTTCATACAATGAAATGATCGACTTTATGTTATTTCTTAACTTGTTTATTATTTCATTATTTTTGCTCTCCATCAATACACTGTATTATTATATTAACAAATATAAAAATTTATTCCTTTATAATTCTAAAAACAATTAGTAAAATTTTTAGTTTTACAACTTTTAAAAATATAATGATTTTATGAACAGAAAGATGCAATTTATGAAATATGGCAGCTTTATAGCTGCGTCAATATTACTATTTACCGGCCTTAATAAAAATTCATTATGCCAGACATCAAATGTCCTGCCAGATTTCCATATGCCTTTAAACATACCCTTATTGCTTTCGGGAAATTTTGGTGAAGTAAGATCAACTCATTTTCATACCGGAATTGATATAAAAACACAACAGGAAGCAGGAAAAAAGGTATATGCAATTTATGACGGTTATATTTCCAGGATAAAAATACAAAGCGGAGCATATGGCAAGTCTTTGTATATAACACATCCTATAGGTTATGTTTCAGTCTATGGTCATCTGAGCAAATTTATGCCTGAACTTGAAAACTTTATCAAAGAATATCAATATGAGAGGAAAAGTTTTGAAGTTGACTTTTATCCGGAGGCAGATAAATTTACTGTTAAAACCGGACAAATAATTGCTTTATCAGGAAATACAGGCAGATCCAGCGGGCCTCACTTACATTTCGAGATTCGTAATGCCAGGAACCAGAATCCCTTAAATGTGCTTAAGTTTAACTTTGATATAAAGGACAATATCAAACCAGCCATTTATAATGTTGTAGTTTATCCTGCTGATAAGTTCAGCCTGGTAAATAATGCTAATAAAAAGCTTATAATTCCTGTAGCTGGTGTTAATGGACTCTATAAAATTCAGAATAATGACAGTATTACTGTATCAGGTAATATTGGTTTTGGCATTGAAACTTTCGATTATTTAAATGGTTCAAACAATAAATGTGCAGTATATTCAATTGAGCTGTTTATCAAAGATAGCCTGATATATTCACATCAAATTGATGAATTGTCTTTTAATGAATTAAGTTACGTTAACAGCCATACAGACTACGAAGAGAAAAAAATTAATAACAGGATAATCCATAAGCTATTCCTTGAACCGAACAATAAGCTAAGTATATATAAGAATTTAATAAACAGAGGAATTTATAAATTTGAAGATGATACACTCATTGAAATAAAGATTTTAGTCAGAGATATATACAGGAACGTATCACAATTATCATTTTCGGTAAAAAGTAAAAAACAAAACAAACCGCTTACTGAAATTAAGTATGATACAAATTATGTTAAACCATTCTTTTATTATCTGCGCAACAAATATGAAACCGATGAGCTAAAAATATCGCTGCCAATAGATGCATTGTATGATAATATTGATTTCACATACTACATGATAACAGATGATGACACGGGATTTTCAGATATTCATTTCATACACAATGAGTATACAGCACTGCATAAAAATTATTCTCTGTCAATTAAAGCAAAAAACTTGCCTGAAAACCTTCAGGACAAAGCATTAATTGCATTCATTGATAAAGATTCAATATTAGTAAGTCAGGGAGGCGAATGGGAAAACGGTTTTGTTACTACCAAAACAGGAACTTTTGGAAAATTTAAAATTTCTATCGATACAACAGCTCCGGCAATTAATCCTGTAAATTTTTATAATAACGGGAGTTATAGCGGAAATGGAAAGTTAAGTTTCAAAATAGAAGATGATCTGTCAGGAATAAAATCATATAATGGTTATATTGATAATAAATGGGCACTTTTTGAATACGATGCCAAAAACAATTTAATAAGTTACAAGCTTGATAAAGACAGAATTGGACAAAATATAAAACATAAACTGGAAATATATATTACTGATTATAAGGATAATACTGGCATCTATAAAGGCACATTTTATTACTAATTTCATCTGTTTGTTATGAAATCCTATAATGTTATAGGAGTTATGTCCGGGACCAGCCAGGATGGTCTGGATATAGTTTTTTGCAGATTTGTAAAAAATAACGCGGACTGGAAATATTCGATAATAAGGGCTGAAACAGTTCCATATTCAGAATACTGGCTGGAAGTGTTCAATAAAATAAACAGCGTATCCGGTTACGATTTCTTAAAACTGCACAATAAATTTGGCTTATTTATCGGAGACTGTATAAACAGATTTATGAACAGTATAGATAAGAAGGTCGATCTTATAGCTTCACACGGACATACTGTTTATCACAGACCTGAAGATGGTCTCACATTTCAGTTAGGCAACGGTGCTGAAATATATGCAAAATGCAGGCTAACCACGGTATCGGACTTCCGCACCCTTGATGTTGCCCTTAAGGGTCAGGGGGCACCTCTTGTTCCTGTTGGTGATGAATTATTATTTGGTGAATATGAATTTTGTCTGAACCTCGGGGGTTTTGCCAATATCTCCTATAGAGACGGGGAGAAGAGAATAGGATTTGATATTTGCCCGGTAAATATCATTATTAACAATATTGTAAATAAATACAATTACAAATTTGATAAGGACGCAAATAAATACAGTTATAAATTCGATAAGGACGGCCAAATTGCCAGTAAAGGAAATATACATTATCAACTGCTGGAGAAACTTAACAGGATTAGCTACTATGATAAACTTGCGCCCAAATCCTTAAGCAAGGAATGGCTGGAAGCTGAATTTATACCTGTAATCAATAAGTTTGATATGACTCCTGAAGATAAACTGAGGACTGTTTATGAACATATTGTTATACAAATAATAAGGTGTATAGAGATAAAACCAAAGGCCCGCATACTTACAACCGGAGGAGGAGCATTTAACAAATTCCTGATAAAATTGTTAAAAGAAAACTGTAATCAACAAATTATCATTCCTGATAAATTAGTTGTTAAATATAAGGAAGCACTTATATTCGGTTTACTTGGAGTTTTAAGATTAAGAAATGAAATCAATTGTTTTTCATCTGTAACAGGAGCCATCAGAGATTCTTCAACCGGAAATATTTGTTATTTCAAAACTTAATAAAAACCAAATAATAAACTAAATATTATGATTACCAAAAAGCTTATATTTTTATTTATCTCAGTAGCTATTTCTCAGATAAAATTGCTGTCATGTACAAATTTTATTATTTCAAAGGGTGCAACCACGGATAGTTCCACAATGATAACATACGTTGCCGATTCGCATGTGCTGTATGGTGAACTTTATTACAGGCCGGCCAGAGATTATCCCGCAGGTGCGATGTTTGATATATATGAATGGGATACGGGAAAAAACCTGGGTAAAATAAAGCAGGTAAGACATACTTTTGCTGTTGTTGGCAATATGAATGAACACCAGGTTGCTATTGGAGAAACAACATATACAGGCAGAGAGGAATTGCGGGATACCACTGCTATACTTGATTACGGAAGTCTGATGTATATAACACTTCAAAGGGCAACCAGTGCGAGGGAGGCTATAAAAATAATGGGGGCCCTGGTTTCTGAATATGGATATTACAGCACCGGCGAATCATTCTCAATATCTGATCCGGATGAGGCCTGGATAATGGAACTTATTGGAAAAGGGCCGGGCAACAAAGGAGCGGTATGGGTAGCAAGGAGGGTTCCTGATGGTTATATATGCGGACATGCTAACCAGGCAAGAATCAGAACTTTCCCGCTTGACGATCCTGAAAACTGCCTGTACTCAAAAGATGTTGTTTCCTTTGCAAAAGAAAAAGGTTATTATGAAGGAAAGGATGAAAACTTTAGTTTTGCCGATGCTTACGCTCCCCTGAATTTTGTAGGGGCGCGTATTTGTGATGCCCGTGTTTGGGCTGCCTTCAGAAGGGTTGCCGATGGCATGGATAAATACACCGATTATGCTATGGGCATAAACCTTGAAAACAGGCTGCCTCTCTGGGTTAAACCAAAAGAAAAACTATCAGTAGATGATGTTATGAGTCTGATGCGCGATTATTTTCAGGATACTCCCATGGATATGACTAAAGATTTTGGTGCGGGCCCATATCAGTGTATTGTCAGGTGGCGTCCTTTATTCTGGGAGATTGACAGCATCACCTATTTTAATGAAAGAGCAACATCAACACAACAAACAGGTTTTTCTTTTGTGGCCCAGTCACGTTCCTGGCTTCCTGATCCTATTGGGGGTATATTCTGGTTCGGAGTTGATGATACGTATAGCACGGTTTACGCACCTATGTATTGCGGTATAATCAAAGTCCCTGAATCCTATGCCAAAGGGAATGGTTCAATAATGGATTTTAGTGAAGATGCAGCGTTCTGGGTGTTTAACCAGGTATCAAATTTTGCCTATACAAAATATAACTATATGATACCTGAAATCCAGGCAAAGCAAAAAGAACTTGAGACTTCCTATATTTCAAAATGCGATGAAATTGATAGCCAGGCAAACGAATTATATAAAAAGAACAAAAAGGAAGCTATAAAATATATCACGGACTTTTCGGTTACTACAGGTAACTCAACTGTAAATGAATGGAAAAAACTTTACAGACATCTGTTTACAAAATATATGGATGGTAATATAAAAGAAAAAGTTGAGGGTCAGCAGAATCCTAAGCTGGAACAACCCGGCTATAGCGAAGACTGGTACAGAATGTTAATTCGTGAAACCGGTGATAAGTTTAAAATGCCGGGTGAAAGCCATCACTAAAATTTTGTGGGATTTTTTATTATTCTGAAAATAAATTAAAAATTTATTCTCCCTGTCTGAAAAAATATTTGTAATATTGCGACCTGGAATTTTTTGAATAATTTTAACTATTTGGAGATGGATTTGTTAAAAGTAGCTGAAAGCAATTTTGCCATTAAGAAGGACTATCCTGAGTTTTCATCAGGTGATACTGTTACTGTCTTTTATAAAATAAAGGAAGGTAATAAAGAAAGGATACAGCCATTCAAAGGAGTAGTACTTCAAAGAAGAGGAGCCGGCATAAAAGAGACATTCACCATAAGGAAAATGTCAGGTAATATAGGAGTTGAAAGAATTATTCCTGTTAATTCACCTTTCATAGAAAAAATTGAAATAAATAAGCGTGGCAGGGTAAGAAGAGCACGAATTTTTTATCTCAGAAAACTTACAGGTAAAAAAGCAAGAATCCAGGAAAAAAGACTTTAATATAGTTTTCCGGAAAATACAAAGCGGGTCTTAGGACCCGCTTTTTTTTCATTCCGCAACTGTATTAACAAAAATTAAATATTACAGTTATTTTTGTATTATCTTGTCAATAATCCAAAATAAGCAGTTTTAAAATGAGCAGGTATTTATTGTTGTCATTTTTGTATATAATTGCAGAGTCTTTTCTAATTCATTCCGGCAGCCAGACAGCAGTGAATTTTTCAGGAAACGATTCATATATTTCTATTGATGATGCGCCTGAACTGGACTTGTCTGTATTTACAGTTGAATGCTGGTTCATGAGAAAAGATACCGGGATATCAGTACTTACAGGGACTGACAGTATTAACGCTGTGCCCATTATTGCAAAGGGGGTTGAAGAAGTTGTAAATGAAGCGAATATGAATTATTTCCTGGGGATAAGAAAAGAAGACAGCATTTTAGTTGCAGTCTTTGAAGAATCAAATGCCAGCACCAATCCCGGGAAAAATCATCATATTGTCGGTTTTACTTCAATACACAGAAACATATGGTATCATGCAGCAGTTACCTATGACGGTAAGCTTCTTAAATTATACCTGAACGGCAACCTGGAAAGTGCTCTTGAAATAAATAAAGAGCCAATGAATCAAAGTCCGGTTAAGACAGTAATTGGGGGCGTCTTACTCTCAGGAGATGTTTTGGGAGGGTCTTTCAACGGTTTAATAGATGAAATCAGGATATGGAACTATGCCAGGACCCAGTCTGAAATTCAAAATGCAATTAATAAGGAAATTTTATCGCCTCCGGCCGGTCTTGTTATCCGGTTAGGTTTAAATGAAGGTACAGGTAATGAAATATATTATACAGGGATGCCAGGTTTGAATCCTGACATTACAGGAACCGGATGGGACTGGACCGCGGGAACACAGTTTGAAAACATTAATCCTCCCATATGCAATGAAATTCCTTTATTAAAGATAGGGCTGATTGCTGATCCACAATATTGTGACTGCTCACCAGAAGGTACAAGATATTACAGGGAAACACTTAAAAAGCTGACTGCGGCAATTGACACTTTTAACAAATATGAAGTCGATTTTGTAGTGACCATGGGTGATATAATAGACCGGTATTATGAGAGTTTTGATTCTATACTTCCTTTATATAGCAACCTTAACATGCCGAACTATAAGTTGCTTGGGAACCACGCCTTTTGGCAGATTGATGATTCTTTGAAAGATACAATTATACATCTTTACAACATGCCTGATTACTATTACTATTTTACTTATAATGACTGGAGGTATATTATCCTTGACGGAACTGAACTTGCTGCATATGACAGTATATTGCATCCGGATTTAAGAGAAGAAGCAGACAGTTTATGGCAAAGTGTTCAGGGGAAGATTAATGATGCGACATGGAACGGAGGAATAGGAAGAAAACAAAGGCAGTGGATAGAAAATACAGTAACCGAGGCCATGAATAATGACGAAAAAGTAATACTGTTCTGTCATTTTCCGGTTTATCCGGAGCATAGCAAAAATCTCTGGAACAGTGAACAAATTATTGAAATTGTCGAAAAATATGATAATGTTGTTGCATATATAAACGGACATAACCACTATGGGAATTACGGATTTCGTAACGGTAAGCACTACATTACACAAAATGGTATGGTCGAGACTTATGACACCAGTTCATATTCCATCCTGGAAATTTATGACAATAAACTTGTCTTTAAAGGCTATGGATTAATGAACAACCATACAATATCATACAAGAATAAATGCACGAAGCCATATGATATTATGCTTTCAAATAGTATACTAACCTATGCAATTGATTCCGGGGATTACGCTGCCAGTATTTCCGTAATTGATAGCAGCTACTCAGGCAATTATTCGTATTGCCTGACAGACGGTTATGCTTTTGAACATAATTCATTGTTTGATATATCAAATGATTCACTCTATCTGGCAACATCACAGGATGTGCCATTACAGGAACCTGGTTTTATAAAGGTATCAGTCATGAATTGCTGTTTAGATACTATTAGTAAGGTATTTACAATATACTTTGACACAAATGCTGTGTATCTTAATAAAAATATTCCGGATACTGTACTTGTAATAGGACAGTCTAGTCTTAATATACCCCTGGATTCAGTATTTGCCGATAAATCAGAAAACGGACTGG